>Ga0075478_10000502_pt1 | contig 14097 bp, 14 predicted proteins | sample DEB08_DNA_15_FD_71483 | JGI IMG/M metagenome (GOLD analysis project Ga0075478, IMG submission 71483) | Aqueous microbial communities from the Delaware River and Bay under freshwater to marine salinity gradient to study organic matter... | ecosystem: Environmental > Aquatic > Marine > Coastal ...
CTACTTACTGTATGCTTTTCCATATATTCAGACATATCAATCTGTATTAAAGAATCTTCATCTCCAAAAAGAAATTCGGCTAATGTTTTTGCTGTTTCAGTTTTCCCAACTCCAGAAGGACCTAGAAAAATAAATGAACCAGATGGTCTTTTCGGATCTTTTAATCCAGATCTTGTTCTCCTAATAGCTTTAGATACTGCTGAGATTGCTTCTTCTTGTCCAATAATTCTCTTATGCAATTCAGATTCCATATCTAGTAAACGTGCTGTTTCTTCTTGAGTTAATCTGTGTACTGGAATACCAGTCCATTGAGCTAATACTTCAGCAATTTCTTCTTCATCAATAACCATTTCAATTTCTGATACACCATCTGACTGAGTTGAAGATATTTCATCAAGAAGTAATTTTTCTTGGTCCCTTATTTGAGCAGCTTTCTCATATAATTGTGATTGAACAGCATCAATTTTTTGTTCTCTTAAATTTTTTAATTTATCTGCTAATTCTTTTTTATCCCCTTCAAGTGGTTTTTTATAAACCCTCATACGGCTTCCAGCTTCATCGATTAAATCAATAGCTTTGTCTGGTAAGAATCTGTCAGAGATATATCTATCAGCCATATTGACAGCTGAAGCAACAGCTTGATCTGTGTAACGAACACCGTGATGAACTTCATATCTGTCTTTTAATCCATCTAAAATTTCAATAGCATCAGAAAGATTTGGTTCATCAACTTGAACAGATTGAAATCTTCTTTCTAAAGCAGCATCTTTTTCAAAATGCTTTCTAAATTCCTCTAACGTAGTAGCTCCAATGGTTTGGAGTTCACCTCTTGCAAGCATAGGTTTTAAAATTGATGCAGCATCAATAGCTCCCTCAGCAGCGCCAGCACCAACTAATGTATGTATCTCGTCAATAAATAAAACTATATCTCCTCTTGTGCGAATTTCTTTAAGAACTTTTTTAAGCCTTTCTTCAAAATCACCTCTGTATCTTGAACCAGCAACTAAAGCTGACAAATCTAATGTGTAAATCTGTTTTCCTTCCAGAGTCACAGGTACATCTCCAGAAATAATTTTTTGAGCTAAACCTTCTACAATAGCAGTTTTACCAACTCCTGGTTCTCCAATTAAAACTGGATTGTTTTTAGTTCTTCTTGATAAAATTTGCATAACGCGCTCAATTTCAGTAGTTCTACCAATGACAGGATCTAGTTTTCCTTCTTTTGCCATTCGAGTCAAATTTCTTCCAAATTGATCAAGAATTGCTGATCCAGTGCCTGAGCCTGGCCTCTCTCTTCCACCAGTTGTTGCGGATTGTTCTTTCTTTGATTCACCAGCTGATGATATTAACTTAATAACAGTTTGTCGTACTTGAGAAAGTTCAGCTCCTAGTTTTTTAAGCACTTGTGCTGCAACACCTTCTCCTTCTCTTATGAGTCCAAGTAAAATGTGTTCGGTTCCTATATAGTTATGGCCAAGCTGAAGAGCTTCTCTAAGTGATAGTTCTAGAACTTTTTTTGCTCTTGGAGTAAATGGAATGTGTCCACTTGGTGACTGCTGACCTTCTCCAATAATTTCAACAACCTCTGTTCTGACACTATCGATATTTATACTTAGCTCATCTAGAGCTTTTGCAGCATGACCTTCTCCTTCTTGGATAAGACCAAGTAAGATATGTTCGGTTCCAATGTAGTTATGATTTAGTCTTCTTGCTTCTTCTTGTGCAAGTACAACTACTCTTCTAGCTCGATCTGTAAATCTTTCAAACATGTTCTAATAATAATAACTACTCGTTTATACACTTAAATGAAAATTACAAGTATTTATACATATAACGTATTCTTTTAGTATGAATAGCTCAGAAATAAAAAAAATTATTCCTCATGAAGACATATGGGTTAATTTAAAAAATCTAGAAAAAAGGTTAATAGAAGTTTCAAGTTCACAAAATAAATATCTTGAAGAAATATCTAAATATCTAATCAAAGCAGGTGGAAAGAGATTTAGACCATTAATCGCATTATTAGCTGGAAAGTTTGGAGACCCGCTAAAAACTTCGAAAGTGATAGATGCTGGAGTTGCAGTTGAATTAATTCATATTGGGAGTCTTTATCATGATGATGTTATTGATAACGCTACAACAAGAAGAGGTGTTCAAAGCTCAAACACCAAATGGAACTCAACATTGTCAATACTTGCTGGAGATTACCTCCTTGCAAGATCTTCAGAACTCGCTGCTGAAAAACTTGGGTTGGAATCTGTAAAGCTCCTTGCATCAACTTATGCAGAGTTGGTTGAAGGACAAACTAAAGAAATAGAAATTTCTTATGATTTAAACCATTCTATTGATGACTATATGAAAGTAATTGAAGGAAAAACTGCAAGTTTAATTAGGACAAGTGCAAAACTTGGTGCAATTGCTTCCAATGCTGATGAAGAAGTTGTTGAAGCATTAAGTAACTGGGGTTGGAATTGTGGAATTATATTTCAAATTTCAGATGATTTATTAGATTTAACATCTACTAGTGAAGTGTTAGGAAAACCAGCTGGAAACGATCTTTTAGAAGGCACTTATACTCTTCCTGTTTTAATAGCTTTAAATCAAAACAAAGAAAAATTTTCAGAAATTTTACAGGGAATAAGTGAAGGAAAAATCGAAGTTACTGAAGTATTGAAAGAATTTAAAGATCTACAAATTATCAGTGAAACCAAAGACGTGATAAATCGATATTACAATAAAAGCGTTGAAGCTATTTATAATCTTAAAAATCATGAATTATTTAGCGTTCTTGAAAATATAAATAGCTATTTAATTAACAGAACTAATTAATTTTCTGGCTTTAAATGCGGAAAAGCTATGACTTCTCTAATCGATTCATTGTTTGTTAACATCATAATAAATCTATCAATTCCAAAACCTAATCCACCTGTTGGGGGTAAGCCATATTCTAAAGCATCAATGTAATCCTTGTCTTCAACATGAGCTTCCTCATCGCCTGCATTTTTCTTTAGAGCTTGTTTTTTTAGCCTTTCTTCTTGATCTTCTGGATCAATTAATTCTGAAAATCCATTGGCAAGCTCGCTTCCAAAAGCAAACAATTCAAATCTTTCTGTAATACCTTTTTTCTCTATGCTTTCTCTTGCAAAAGGTGAAACTTCTTTAGGATATTCAGTCACAAAAGTTGGATCAACTATTTCTTTTTCAATATGGTTTTCAAATAATTCAAATACTAGAGAACCTATACTTTCAGAATTATATTTAAGCCCATGCTTATCTTCTAGTGTATGAAGCATAGACTTTAAGTCAGAATCAAAATCAATATTTAAATTGAATTTGTTATTCACCAGTTCAAACATACTAATTCGCTTCCATGGGAAAGAAAAATCTGCTTTTGTTTCAATATATTCAATCTCTGTTTCAATATTTAAGACGGAGAGTACATATTTACACATTTCTTCAACCATATCCATAACACCATCAACATTGGTATACGCTTGGTAACTTTCCATCATTGTAAACTCAGGTGAATGGGTCATATCTATACCTTCATTTCTAAATACTTTTCCTATTTCATAAACTCTCTCAAACCCACCAATTATTAATCTTTTGAGATAGAGTTCTGGTGCAATTCTTAAAAACATATCTATACTCATCGCATTGTGGTGAGTTGTAAATGGTCTTGCAATTGCTCCACCAGCTTTTGGCTGTAAAGTCGGAGTTTCAACTTCTAAAAATTGTTTAGAATCCATAAACTCTCTAATTAATTTGATTACTTGGAATCTAGTTTGGATTGTTTTGTTTGCTTCTTCATTAACCAAAAAATCAAGATATCTTTGTCTAAATCTTGTTTCTTTATCTTTTAAACCATGCCATTTTTCAGGAAAATTTCTTAAAGATTTCGAAAGTAAAACACTTTCTGTGACCTTAATTGAAATTTCACCTTTTTTTGTTTTCATAATTGTTCCAGAGACACCGATAATATCTCCAACATCGTAATTTTCTACATATTTAATTAATTCTTCAGGCAATTCTTCTTTTGATATAACTAACTGAATTTTTCCGCTGAAGTCTTTTAAATCCATAAAAATAAGCTTTCCAAAACTTCTTATATTTACAATCCTTCCTCTAACAGAGGTAGAAATTTCCGTTTTTTCTCCATCTTCAAGATTGGTGTGAAGGCTAATAATTTCAGAAGCATTTGTAGTATTTTCATAATATGTTGGAAAAGATGGAAGTATAGAATTTCTAACAGCTGCTTCTTTCTCTTTTCTAAGAGAATAAATCTCACCTTCTGATTTTGATAATTCAGTCACACTTATAGCCTAATTATTTAATTTATATATTGCTTCAAGTCCATCCAGAGTAAGACTTTCGACTACTTCAACATTAACTCGAATTGCATCTGAAATAATCTTACTTAATCCACCAGTTAAAATTACCTTAGGACTAAAACCATGTTCCAAAATTATTCTTTCTAACATATTTTCAATCATGGAAGCATGGCCCAGTAGTAACCCACTTTGAATTGCTTCATATGTATTTTTACCAATAACTTTAGTTGGTAAATCTAACTCAACTGACTTTAATGAAGCTGTTCTCGATGTCAATGCGTCTAGGCTAATTTTTATACCTGGAGCAATAGCCCCACCTAAGTATTCTTTATTTTTAGTTACAACATCAAATGTAGTTGCTGTACCTAAATCAACAATGATTACATCTGAGTTAGCTCTTTCAAAACCTGCAACAGCATTAGCAATTCTGTCAGGACCTAACTCTTTTGGATTATCAATGTTAACCTTTAATCCAGTTTTTACTCCTGGCCCAACAACTATTGGATCTTTATCTATAAAAGTTCTTAGTGCTTGAGTTAGATTGTTTGTAAGTTGTGGTACTACTGAGCAAACAATAGAGCCATTGAAATCTTTCGCAGTTAAATGATTAAGCTGAAAAGTAGAATTAAATAAAGCAAGTAGCTCATCAGGGGTATAGCTATCTCTTGTTGTAAATCTATAAGACGTCCAACTTGAATGTTGTCTTATTCCTATAGTTGTTTCAGTATTTCCAATATCTGCTGCTATTATCTTTTTCATAGTTTTACACTCAAATTATCAATCAATCTTATGTTATCTACATAAACTGCAGTTAAAAATAATAATTCTTTAGTATCCTCTTCAGGATACTGAAATGTATCTTTATCTACTACTTCTAAATAATCGTATTTTAGATTCAATTTTTTATATCTTTCAATTCCTTGCTGTATTGCAAAGTTAACATCCTTAATTTTTGAATATAAATTTGAAACGAAAATCAGATTTTGATATATTTTTTGCGCTTCTTTTTTTCCGTTTCTAGTAAGTAATTGATTTCTACTACTCAAAGCTAAACCACTTTTTTCACGAACAGTTGTGCTTTCAACTATTGAAATTGGCAATGAATATTTTTTAATCATATCTTTGATGAGAAATAATTGCTGAGCGTCCTTAGATCCAAAAATAGCTACTTTTGGGTTTACAAGTTCAAAAAGTCTCTTTACTACAGTCAACACTCCATCAAAATGCCCGGGTCTAGATTTACCCTCAAGAAGAGTGCCGATATAACCAGATGAAATATTCTCGAACAGATTTTCCTGATATATGTAATTTTCATTTGGTGTGAAAATAAAATCTACTTCAAGTTCATTTAGAATTTCAATATCATTATTTAAATTCTTTGGGTAATTTTTAAAATCACTTTTATCATTGAACTGAGTAGGATTGACGAAAATTGAGCAGAGTATTGGAATATCAAATTCTTTAGCATCTTTTATTAATGCAATATGACCTTCATGTAAAGCACCCATTGTTGGAACAAAAACTTTTTCAAGGCTATATATACTTTTATCAATTTTTTCTAATATTTGAGTCATTATCGTGCCCTATACTTGGTGCCCGTATTTAATAAATAATTTTACCTATATTTTTAATATTTTGATTGGAAATATTTATTTCATCAATTAATTTTTCTTGACCTAACAATTCAGAAAGAGGTTCAACTACAAATTTTCTATTGTGCCAATCGTAATGAGGTACGGTTAAATTTTCTTCTTGAATAATTTGGTTATTAAAAAATAATATATCAATATCTATAATTCTTGGTCCATACCTAAATGTTTTTTGTCTTCCAAGTTTTATTTCAATATTTTTTATTATATTCAATAAGTCAACAGCAGATTTTTCGAATTCTATTTCAATTACTAAGTTGTAAAAATTATCTTGGTTTTCAAATAAAAGTGGGTCTGATTCATAAAGAGAAGATACTTTTTTGATATTTACGTACTCAGAAAGAAAACTTAACGCATTTTTTATATTTAATTTTTTATCTCCAATGTTTGATCCTAAAGATAAAAATATATTAGGAAAATTTTTCACTATACCTAACAGATATATTTTCTGATATTTTATTTAATTTAGTCTCAGGTTTAAAAACTGTGATACTTATTTCAAGTGCTGAATTGAAGTTAGATAAAATATCAAGAGATTTAATGTGGTAAACCAAGTTATAGGCAAGTGTTTCAATTAAATTGTAGGAATTGTTTTTCACAAAATTTATAATTTCTTCAATTAGAACCTCATAATTTAAGGTTTCAGAAATATCATCAGAAATTTTTTTTTCAAAATTAATAAGGAGATCAATTTCAAATTTTTGTGGATTATTCTTCTCGTGTTCATATATACCATGGCACCCTGTGGTTTGAATTTTGTTAATTGATATGTCAAATGACATATACTAGTTCGAAGGTATAAGTGCTATTGCTTTTGGAGAAAGTGGTTTCTCAAGTATTTTTTCAAGTATAGTTCTAGCAAGAATCGGATCTTTAAGTAATTTTGAATAAATTAAATAACCAGCAAGAATTCCAGGTATTTCTTCATCTAATATTTCTCTATGTATAAGTAGTTTCCTATCTTTATCTGAAAGAGCTTCTTTAATAGCTTCAAAAATGATTTTTAGTGAGTCTTTATCTATTTCTTCACCAAGAGGAAAATGATAAGTTCGAAAACCAACTTCCTGATAATTCTTTAGATTAAAATCTGAATCAAGTAATGAAAAAATTGAATTTATACCTTGGCTTTTTAACCATTGCACTTCTTCTTCTCTTCTAATTTTTCGTGGAGTGAGGCCCCCACCACCAATACATTCTGAAACGGCTAATCTACCTTCAATTATCCAATGAAAATCATTTGGTTTTAATCCAGCCATACTTTCCTTCCAGTTACATATAATAGCTTAATTTTAAATCTAGTCATTTAGGTGAAGCCTAATGAGTGATACTCCTGATGATTTACAATGTTTATATATTTCGTCACTAGATAATTCAACAAATTGTAAGAACTTTTTATTTGAGTATCCTACAACTATTGGATATCCAAATTGAAATTGATCTATATTTTTTAGAATTTTTGCTGAATCTTTCATTTCCTTACCAAAACCCAAACCAGGATCTATAGCAATTTGTTCTGTTTTGATACCTAGGTTTATTAGCTCGGAAACTTTACCTAATATCTCTTCTTTTACTTGATTAACAACGTCGTTAAATTGTTTTTTTTCATGAAGTGTTATTGATTCTTGATTTCTATGAACCAATATGATATTTGCATTTGTTTTAATAGCTATATCAATCATTTCTTGAGAAAAAAATCCACTAACATCATTGACTATTGAAAAATTATTATCTATGGCTATTTTGGCAATATTGGCATTCATAGTGTCGATTGAATATATAAATTCATTGCTTTTGTTAATTAAAAAAGAATAAAGCCTGTCTTGTTCTTCAACTAAAGATACCTCTTTAAAACCCGGTTTTGTTGAAACACATCCAATATCTAAAATTTTGATATTATTTTTTTTTGCTTTTTCAAATTTTTTAAAAAGCATAATATCATTACCTAAAACTCCATCACCAGAAAATGAATCTTGAGTTATATTGATAATGCCCATAATGGGCTCTTGGAGGTCTTCTAAAATTTGATCCCAGTTAAGCAATTATGAAAAATTTAAAGTAGCTTCAGTTCTTAGGTTGAAATCAAGTTCATAAATACCACTTGAGTATGTAGTAACTATTTCAGAAACTGCATTATTGTTGTTTTTTATTTCTGAACAAAGATGATTAGCCTTTAGTTGAACAAAAACTCCGTCAGCATCTAAAGCTTCACTTATCCTAATACAGATATTCTTAGTTAACTCTTCTTGAAGTGAAAGTGAATTAGAAAGTGTTTCAATAAGCTTGTTAAATTGTGATATCCCCGCAATTTTATTTTTTGGCATTACTGCGATATTCACCGACCCAAAATAAGGCATTAAATGATGTTTGCACAAACTCACAAATTTTAAACCATTAACATAAATTGGTTGAGTATGTGATGCATCTTCTAATGATGAAAAAATTGATGATTCAATATCTGAAGTTTTAAGCTTTTTTGAAAGTTGGTCTAAAAACTTTTTGGAAATACCTAACAACTCTTCCTTAGGTAAATTAACATTTTGGTACAAAAATTCAGCTAAGTATTCCTGGGTCAACTCAACTGAAACTTTTTTATTTGTCATTGAGCTAATTTCAATGTTGTACCAGAACCAATTATTTTAACTTTTTTTATACTTTTGAATACTTCTGCTACTTCTTCTTTATTTATAGTTTCTTTTTCAAGGAGAAGCTTTACCATATCATCCATTTGTTTCTTAAATTTTTTAAGAATTTTACTAGCTATTAAATGAGCTTCATTTAATAAATTGCGAACTTCATCATCGATTGAAGAAGCTATTTCATCTGAGTAGTCTTGTTGTCGACCATAGTCTCTTCCTAGAAAAACTTCACTGTTTCCTCTACCGTAAAGCATCGGTCCCATCTTTTCACTCATACCAAATTCCATTACCATTTTTCTAGCGATGTCAGTAGCTTTTTCAATATCATTTGAAGCTCCAGTTGTTGGATCAGCAAAAATTAATTCTTCAGCAACCCTTCCGCCCATCAACATTGCTAATCTGTCTTTCAACTCTGCTTTAGAAGAAAGATACTTTTCGGTTTCAGGCAACGCTTGAGTATATCCTAGTGCTCTACCGCGTGGGATAATTGTTACTTTGTGTATTGTATCTGCATTAGGCAAAGCCCATCCAACTAGTGCATGGCCAGTTTCATGATACGCAATAATCTTTTTTTCATTTTCTGTCATAAGTTGACTTTTTTTCTCAGGTCCTGCCATAACTCGATCTATGGAATTTTCAATGTCAGTAATACTGATTGATTTTTTGTTTTTTCTTGCAGCTAAAAGTGCTGCTTCGTTTAATAAGTTAGCTAAATCTGCACCAGTAAAGCCGGGTGTTTGTTTCGCTAAAGTTTCAAAATTTACATTCTTTGCAAGTGGCTTACCTTTTGAATGTACTTTTAATATTTCAGTCCTTCCTGCTAAATCTGGTCGACCAACAATTACTTGTCGATCGAAACGTCCAGGTCTTAATAGTGCTGGATCTAAAACATCAGGTCTATTTGTTGCTGCCATAAGTATGACCCCTTGGTTAGTCTCGAATCCATCCATTTCAACTAATAACTGGTTTAAAGTTTGCTCTCTTTCGTCATGTCCACCACCTAGACCAGCACCTCTCATTCGTCCAACTGCATCTATTTCATCAATAAAAACTATTGCTGGTGAAGAATCTTTTGCTTTTTTAAATAAATCTCTTACACGACTGGCTCCTACACCAACAAACATTTCAACAAAATCTGAACCAGAAATACTAAAAAATGGTACACCTGCTTCACCAGCAACAGCTTTTGCTAGTAAAGTTTTTCCAGTACCTGGAGGACCTACAAGTAAAACACCTTTAGGTATTTTTGCACCAAGTTTGTTAAATTTTTCTGGAGACTTTAAGAATTCTTTAATCTCTTCTAGTTCTTCTTTTGCTTCTTCAACTCCAGCAACATCTTTAAAAGTTACTTTTGGAGATTCTTCGTCTAATTCTTTTGCTTTAGATTTACCAAATTGCATAATTTGATTTCCATTTGAACGAACTTGAGAAAACATATAAAACATAAATCCAGCAAGAAATAACCATGGTAAAAATGCAAAAAAATAGTCTTGAAAACCTGCTGGCTCTGTATCGGTAGAAAGTACTATATCTTGATCTATAAGAAGTTGAAAGACTTCACCTTCAAAACCTTCTGGATATTCAGTCTGGTATAAAGTATCTCCACTAGCAAGTTTATATTCAACAAGGTTAGATTGTTCTTTAATCGTTGCTTCAGTTACATTTCCATTATTAATTTGAGTTTTAAATTCTGAGAAAGAGCTAACTTCAGGTGAATTAAAAGTTGAATTATACTGTTGTACACCTAAAAATATTATGACTCCAAGAAATACATACAACCAAAATGATTTGTTGTTTTTAGTTTCTTTCTTCTTTTCCATGATATTAATTTAATACCTTTAGGTTTGTAAGCCTACTTAGTCTTCAGCAAGTACAGCTAAATAAGGTAATTCTCTATATTTGCCGTTGTAATCTAATCCATAACCCACTACAAATTCTGGTCCTATTTCAAAACCTTTATATTTAATTTCAACAGGTTCTTTTGCTACATCTTTCTTTACAAAAATGCAAAGCATCTCAATACTTTTTGGGTTTCTAGATTCTAGTAAATTTTTTAAATGTGAAAGAGTCAACCCAGTATCTAAAATGTCTTCAACAATTAATATGTTTTTTCCAGTTATATCAGTATCTAAATCTTTATCTATTTTTATTTGCCCAGTTGAGCTTAATCCTTCATATGATTTTAAACTCATAAAATCAAATGTTACATCTACTGATAAATTCTTTGCTAAATCACTTATTACAATAAACGCACCTTTTAATATTCCAATTATTATGAGCTCTTTATCTCGATAATCATTATTAATTTGATCTGCAATTTCAGAAACTTTTGCTTCAATTTCTTCTTTAGAAATTAATATTTTAGATATTTTCAATCTCACTCTTTTCTATTGAAGTGATAAGTATATGATTATTATTATTAGATTCAAAATTTTTTGCTTGCTCAGCTTTTTTAATTCCTGGAATCCAAACAATAGAACCTTTGAAAAGCACAACTGGCCACACTTCTCTTAAAATATTTCTAATACCAAAGTTTCTCATAATTTCAGATACTTTATCAGTCCCTCCTTTATGCTGCAATGTATCACCAGCTTCAAATGTTCTAATTTCTATTTGCGATTCATCACCATTAAATGACAAGCACCATAAGTTGTTAATTGATGAAATATTAGAAAATTGAAATCGGAAATATCCGAGTTGATTTTCTTCTTTTTTTTCTTTCCATTTTTCTTTATTTACAAAAACTAATAGTCCTTGTTGTTTAGATACGTACCAATTTTTACAGTAACTTACTGAAGTATTTTCATTTAATGCTTTAAAAATTTTCTCTATGTCAAAAGATTGCGCTCCATCTTGTCCTAAGTATTTTGAAATATTGTTAATTATTAAATTTGTTTGATAATTATTTCTTTCAAATAAAGAAGCTGGAACTTCTAAATAACCATTTGAAACTTTAATATTTTTAAGCAAATTTTTTGAGTTATTTTCAATAACTTCTATTTCTTTTGTTAAAATTTCTATCTTGTCTGAAAAATTTCCACTAAATCTTTGTTGAATTTCTTTAAGTAAATCATTTCGTATCCAGTTTCTATTTATTGTGGAATCTAAATTGGTACCGTCATCTATATAAATAAGCCCCTCATTTTTGGCAATCTCTATTAATTCCTTTTTACTAAATGAAATTAAAGGTCTTAAATAGTTCTTATTGCCTTTGGGTATTGAAGAAAGTCCATGAAATCTCGTACCTCTAAATAAATTAATTAAAAAAGTTTCCGTTTTGTCGTCTTTATGATGTCCAAATAAAAGTACTTCATTTTCATTCACATCTTGCAAAAGTAATTTATATCTAATTCTCCTCATTTCAGTTTCAGAAGCATTTTGTTCTAAATTAGAATGCAAGGTTCTAAATTCTATGTCTAAACTACTAGCAAGGTTCTTTGCTGAAATTTCTAACTCGTTTGAATGTGCCTGATTATGATGAACAAAAACAGCTCTTACTTTATTAACATAGCCAGCTGTTAGAAATGCCAAAACAGCGCTGTCAACACCACCACTTAGTGCAACTACGTATTCTTTATCAATATCTAAGTTGTCTTGAAATACTTTATTAATTTCAATCATGCATAAAGAGTATTGTTTACTTCTCTATAACCTTATATCTTTTTCTTGTTACCTGTCTAAAATATTGAATAATATTTCCAAGAATAACCAATGTTGCAATAGCAACTGTTGTTGGGATGAGGTATCTATAGGTCCAATCAACATCTTCTGGTTGTTCAGGTGGTTCTTCAATTAAAATAGCAGGTACTGGACCTTCTAAAACTTCTTCAACCTGTTGGGAATCATCTTCTTGTGTATGATTATCTGCTAACGCTAAATGAAATGGATTTAAAATAACTATTAAACCAATTATTGCTGCAAATTTTTTCACAATATGAGATTAGTAAAAGTAATTAGAAATATGAAGATTTTCAAAGTATTTATTTTGAGCCGAAGGAGGGAGTTGAACCCTCGGCCTGCTCATTACGAGTGAGCTGCTCTACCACTGAGCTACTTCGGCATTATTCAATGATTTTAGAATTATGATTAATTAAATTACAAAATACTTTCTGTGTTTTACAAATGTATGATTCTGTATAGATTTGAAATAATATGTCTCTGCAACAAAAATTTTATTTTTCGATATGTTCTATCTTCTGGGGAAGTTCTTACCTTTTTATTAAAATTTCTCTAATTTCGTATCAAGCTAGCGATATTGCATTCTTTAGAATTGCATTGGGATTTATTTTTGTATTTTTTAGTTTTGGTATACCAGATTCCGTTAGCAAGAAAACCCATTTCAGGTTGTTTTTAATTGCAATACTATGGTTTTCAATTCCTTCATATTTTTACTCGAAATCTCTTGAAACTTTAGACTCATCTTTTGTTGGAATAATTAATGGGACTACGCCGATTATAATTGCTGTAATCTCGATTATCTTTTTTAAAGAACCTGTAAATAAGAAAATATTGATGTACCTACTTCTTGGATTTATTGGTATAACATTTATTAATTCATCAATTATAAATGAAAACTTACTCAGCTCTAAAGGCTTAACATATGCGACTTTCGCTGCTTTTGGTTACAGTATCAGTGTCAATTTAACTAAACCTTTAATTAGTAAAATTGGATCTGCAAATGTTCTTTTTTACACTTTGGGTTATGCAACTGTTGTAAATTTTATACTTTTTGCAATGAATTTAAATCGGCTAGAGGTAGATGTTTTACCGAGTGTTTCACTATTGCTACTTGGTTTAATTTGTACTGGATTAGCGTACTACTTATATTATGAACTTTTAAATCAAATAGGAATTGTGAAATCCACTTTAATCGTATATTTAATACCAGTTTTTTCACTACTGTTAGGTGTCTTATTCCTAAATGAAACTGTGAGTTTAAATGAAACTTTAGGAATTTCAGTTGTTCTTTTTAGTTCATATTTAATTATGGATGAAAAAAATTCAGGTAAAAAGTAAAGGGCTCCTACTAGGAGCCCTTCATTGTGTCTGACCTTTGGCATTGCTTCGAGGAAAGAAACAATATCAGCTAACTTGCTGCTACTTTTTTTTCTTAGCTGCAGGTTTTTTAGCTGCAGGTTTTTTAGCTGCAGGTTTTTTAGCTGCAGGTTTTTTAGCTGGCATATGCCTCCTTCTTCTTGAAATGTATCATTTTTTAAAAATAAATGTATTAACTTTTTTTCGATTTTTTACAATTTAAAAAAATTTTTAAAAAAAGAGATACAATTAATATTCACTTAAAAAACATGCTTTTTATAAATTCAAAGAATATTTATCAGAAAAGATTTGCAATCCTTTTATATTTATATTTTTAACTTTATAACTATTTAGGTCATTTGGAACTTTGACATCAGTCTTTAAAGTTGAAAGATCTTTATACAGTTTCAATAATTTAAAATTATTGCTAATCGTTTCAGCATGTCT
>Ga0075478_10000503_pt1 | contig 14082 bp, 19 predicted proteins | sample DEB08_DNA_15_FD_71483 | JGI IMG/M metagenome (GOLD analysis project Ga0075478, IMG submission 71483) | Aqueous microbial communities from the Delaware River and Bay under freshwater to marine salinity gradient to study organic matter... | ecosystem: Environmental > Aquatic > Marine > Coastal ...
TGTACTCGAGAAGCGAGCAGAGATGTGTGACCATAAATCAAAGTTTGTCTCGATGGTGATTGAGGGGAAGTTGGTAGTGTTCAAAAGAAAGAAGGTGGAGTTGGAGGCGGAGATGTCTTCGATCTTCCCCAAGATTGATGGAAACTTGGACTACCTCCTCAACACGAAGACTGTTGAGTATACAGAAGAACGCGTCAAGGCTCTTCTAGATGAAGCGAAACAGGCGAAGGATGATCTAGAGAAGATGTTGAAAACGAGCCATATTACGATGTGGAAAACGGATATTAAAAATATGTAAGCAGTAAGTAGATATGGGTGAGGCTGCTAAAATTTCCCTCAAGGCTATTGGAAAGCAGGATACACATCTTCTTTCCAAAGACCCAGAAGAATCATTCTTTAATTATAAAGACGATAAAGTACATTCTACTTTTCGAAAATATCATAGATCGCGAAATGTTGTCAACCCCACAGGTGTACCAAATTGGCCATTCGGACAGACAATCAAAGTTGAATTCAATCCCCAAAATATGGGTGATCTTTTGAGTAATATGTGGTTGAGTGTAAAAATGCCCGGACTTCGAAATCCAACTGTTGGTAACTACGCAGACCAACTGGGTAGACACATTCTCAGAAGTATCACGATGTATGTTGATGATTTGGAAGTTGAAAAGGTTCATGACGATTGGGGAATTATTTACGATGAGTTGTACCTTGAAATTTCTGAAAAAGTTGCGAATAGATTTCTTGTGAATAGAAACATAGGCTATGACGATTCAACTCTTTATCCAGCACTCGCTCAATATGATTCGGATCTTATGATTCCTCTTCACTTTTTCTTTTCCAGGAAATTTGCGAGTGATGAATATTCTTCAAATAAACCAAATCGTCCATATTTTCCAGTGTGTGCGATACATAGACAGAAGATTGTCTTCGAATTAGATTTTCATAAACAATCATTTTTTACAGATAGAACACAACTTCTAGAACTGACTGAATTCAAACTCGTCACAGAAGAAATTACTGTCAATCCTGATGAACGAAAATACCTCGCGAATGAGAGACAAACACTCATCACAGATCTTGTTAGAAAGCACCCCACCACAGTGAGTGAAATTGGTAAAGACATCATTCGAACAAACCTCGTTCCAAATATACCAGTCAAATGTATACATTGGTTTTTGCGAAACACTTTGTATGAAAATGAAAACGTGGCGATAGGTGATCCAAGTGACCCCGAGAACTATTATTCCCAAAACCGTTTTAACTTTTCTTCGAACGTAAACTTTGACGAAGTCCAAACATTCTTTGAGCCGATCATGGAAAATGCGAGTTTTTACATCAACGGGAATAAACTACCTAATGTTTCGAATACAAATCACAGTTACTACAAATATCTCATCCCTTTCAGAAATAGACTTGCGAGACCATTTAGAAATATCTATACATACAGCTTCTCGATGAATCCTATTAATGTGGAACCATCGGGAAACTTGGATTTTAGTCAGATACAGTCGGAAAAAACTTCGATAGAAGTAAAATTGGATACAAGGGAGGGGTCGCTAGTCGACGTGAATACTAAAACGTACTCTCTGCAGATGTACTACACCGGTTATCAGACATTCGTATTTGATCGCGGATTTATGTCAGTTGCTTACTAAACAACGAACCCTTGTTCGTAGAAATGTAATCAATGATATTATTCTTAATACACCATTTGATGAAATTCAACTGTGCTAGAGTTGTCTGAATTTCGTGAGATGTACCAGGAATTTCATAGGCAAATTTTTCTGAACGACAAAATGGATCGAACAGTTTCTTACTATACCCATCGAGACTTGATTTATAGGCACAATGAACCGTGAAATACTTTCCATCTTTAGTTGTGTATGAAGTATTGTTTTTCTTTGCATAGTTTGTGATGAACCATTCCAAGTTTCGTAGAGAGATTCCACTTGATTTGTCTAGAATGTTCATTAATTTAGTTCGGTTTTCTTCTTGATTATAAAATGAATTGATTGATGTTAGTAGAATACCACTTTTACTCATTGCTCAATACTGAGCCCAAATCTATAAGCCCCTTTGAATTTTCACAGCCAGGACATCCTCTGACAAACATTTTTTCAGGACCATGTGTATGTAGATTCGAACTCGAAAGTGACCGAACTTTAAGTTTTTCACCTTGAGTTTTGTGATGTCTACAATATCCATTTTCTGTTCCTTTGAAAAGACATCTCTGTCCATTAGACTTTATACCCTTACATAGTGATACGGTCGCGATAGATGGTAAATCTCTCAAAAGTAAATTGAGAGGGACTGCATGTTTTTTAGATATAGTCTCCGCATACTCTCCCAATAAAATGCCAACACGCTCACCAACTTCTTGTTCAATCAGTTCCGTAATTTTATCATGCAACATCACTCCTTACTAGATGATTGCTCGTATTTTTTAAATAGGTCTTGAATCGATTCAGTTTTTGGAACCCTCGTTTCTTTAATCCGTTCACGTAACTCAGCAACTTTCCCCGAATGATCGATACCAAGCTTCTTACACTCTTCTATGAGGTCATCTTTTTTCATACCACTGAGTGCTGGACCAGTCTCCTTCTTTTTAGGTTTGTGTTGAGATATGATCTCCCCAAATATATCCTGTTTCGGATCATCAAATAGAGGTTCGAGAAGATCGCACACCGGGTTTAGGAACTTGTTTACGAAATAGTAATGGTAATCAACGGGGATATTGTTTTCTTCTACATACTTGGGATCTTCAGCCTTCTCAAATCCCTTAGCTTTGGGGTCATCTGTCTTCGTCAGTAAAAATGGAACACGATCACCGGATTGTGGTTCAGAACCAGGCTTTCTGTCACGCATCTTGTGAACAACTTGTACGTGGGCTTGATTAATCTCACCAATTCGATGACCCGTGACAGACACTGGCTCTCCATTCACCTTGTAACTGTCTGAAAGTGACTTACTGAGTATCAGTTTATCATTCGGTACATCACCTGAAAGAAGTTCTATCGCTCGTTCTTTGGCGAGTTCCATAGGTGGACCTGTGTCGGGGGCATCAAGAACTACATCGAGGAGTTCTTTACACACTTCCCTCACGTGTGGAGTATTGTCTCGACGAACAACTTGAAGTCCCTTGATGTCGATGTAATCCATATGCATCTGGTCATCTTTACCCTTTGTCCAAAGCTTGGCGGCGTACCGCTTCTTTGAATAGAGGAAATAAGGCCAGTAAACCTTCTCGAGTTCCAGGTTGTTTGGCTTCTTGAACAGGGCGCTACACTCTTCAGCTGCGCGCTCACCTACTTCCCAGCTATACTGTACAGCTTCCTCACCCTTTCGATCACCTACATCAAACTCAACCATCACTGAATCGGTGTCACCATACCTTACCTTCGCACCCGGAAAGTTCTTCTCGACATAGGTCTTCGTCTCCTCGATCATACCACGACCTCGACATGTCGTCGTCGATGCGATTGGAACACAGGGTAAGATCCCTTTACCAGCCCCTGTAAAACCGTATACAGAGTTCATCGAGATTTTATAAGCCAACTGCTTACCATTGTAAACCTCCTTCATTCCACCCGTCGCAGCCGCCATATCCTTTTTTGCTTTCTTTCGAAACTGTTTGAGCTCAAGAAGAATCGCCGGTAAAAGACTAGGGACACCTTGAGCAAATTTATAAGTTCGATCACCAATATTGAAGGTTTCGTAAGTAACACCTGGTATATTCCCATATCGCCTTTCATCCATCACATAGCTCGAATAACACAGATTATGGGCCATCATGATTGAAGGGTACAATGCTTCAAAATCTAGGGCTGTGATTGGTGTATAGTATGCACCTTTTTGTGCCTCAAGAACAGTCGCACCTTCGTAAGGTTCTTCAGGAATCGCACCGTATCGAATCGTGGGAACCATAAATCCCAACTCCCTAGCCTTCTTCGTGAGCTGACTAAACACCTTAATCTGTTGACCGCGTTCAACTAGGAAACATAGAGGTACCCAAGTAGCTTTAGCCATCTCCAGGAGGTTGAGGAGTGTACACAACTTCTTCAAGAGTTTGTGGGGAAGTAAGGTATCCTTAATACAGTACTCAGCAACTTCACCCAACTTTACAGGATCACCCTCTTTGTAGCGAGCAAACATTTCTTTAGGGGACATATCAATCTTTTGGTCATCGAGATACAACTTTGAAACACTGTTCAAACTGTACGAATCCAATTTGTATCCCTTCTTAACTTCATGGAACATATCGAAAATAAATCGTCCAGACATCGGAAGTAATTTCAAGAAGTTATCCCCCAAAGCACTTGAACTCAATTTTTTCAGAGTAAGTTGACAAGATTCATCATTCAATCTACCAAGTTTGAAAAAGTTTGGGTTGCATCCACAATAACGAGCTCGTTTGTAAATATACTCAAGATCGAAACCGAAAATATTCCAACCAGTGATGATATCAATGTTCTTATCGTGTAGATACTTATGAAACGCTTCGAGCATTTCCCGTTCAGTCTCAAAACTTATGACATCAGGACCTTCCGTCTTCTTGTAACATAAACATACCTTTTCATATGGTTCATCAGTTCCAAACTTACAGAGAGAAATTGCAATTTGAAAACAAGCATCACCAGGAACCTCTGCATCTGGAAACTTACCTGTGGAACTGTTACACTCAATATCAAATGATCCCACAACGAATGGGGCAATATCATCCCGATCCACTGGCTTCAGAGAAGACCACTCGTTACACCATAGATCTATGTCCACCTTGGCGAGATGCGATCTCACACACTTGTCACCAGTATCGATCCAACCAGTTGATTGAATACCAGTTCGATGCATCAGGCGAAGAACTGGATCGAGGTTAGACTCATACACTTTCAACACTTTTGTTCCAGAAGAAAGGTCGACAGGTCTTCTCAAAAACCCATCAACACGACGACGGGCTGCAAGGTTCGTAAAGTTGATCTTCATAAAAAAGAACTGTTCATTGTTTTGAAATCCCCAAACATCTTTGGACTTGGCCATAGAATATGAAGTGACACATTCGGGACATTTCCTACACAGGAGATTATAGATTTCATTGACTGTTTGTTGTGACGTCCCAAATGAAAGTTTTATGAAGAAGTACGGATTGAATGATGTAGTCACACAAACCGATTTACCATCCTCAGTCTTCCCAAATATACTGACATGGTGTTCTTCTTCTGTGTCTCTAGGTTCCCATGTCAAAGCCTGGAAAACCACCATATGTATATTATGAGCCAAATTTTTAATATCAATTACTAATAAATGTCTGCCGCTTTAATTGAGCTTGTGTCGGTGGGTGCTCAGGATGTCTACATCACGGGTGAACCCCAGGTCAGCTTCTTCCGCCAGAACTACAAACGTTACACCAACTTCGCTATGAAGCCTGAGCGTATGGATTACATCGGTACCTTCGGTGCGAACAATGAAATTACTGTCCCTATTCGCTCTAAGGGTGATCTCATGAGCTACATCTGGATCGAGGACACTCTCGTGTCCAACGTGCAAGATAACCCCAACGGTCTATTCTCTTCCACCGCCTCTAACCCCACTGAGTTCCAACTTTGGATTGGTGGACAAAAGGTTTCTCAACTGGATTCCCTCTTCATTCAGGGTGTACACAACCCCCTCATGCGTGACACCACTGCGAAGGCGTCGATGGCTGCTACCACATCGACCCTGAAGTCTAACCATGGTGGAGACCACTACATGATTCCTTTCTTCTTCGGTGAGGATTGGACCAAGTGTCTACCTCTCGTGGCTCTCCAGTACCACGATGTCGAGATTCGCATCAAGTGCCGTGATGGTTACACTCCCGTCGGCACTCCCAAGATCTGGGGTAACTATGTGTACTTGGACACAGAGGAGCGCAAGTTTTTCACTGACAAGGAACACGAACTTCTCATTACCCAAACCCAATACCAACTCGCTTCCAGCACCGACACTGAAATTGATCTTAGCTATTTCAACCACCCCGTCAAGTCGCTTCACCTCGTCTCTGGTAACACGACCGCTGGTAATGACTGGGATTCCGAGTTCACATTCGATAAAACTTCCCTTTACATCAACGGTGTCCCCCTCTTCGAGGACACTTCGAACGTGTACCACCATACCGTCGTTCCCGAAATGCACTGCACCGACCTCCCCGATGATATTCTCGAGGATCTGCCCACCTTCTCGTGGCCTTTCTGCCTGACCATGAGCAAGATGCAGCCCACTGGGTCGCTTAACTTCTCTCGTATCGATAACGCTAAGCTCACCCTCACCAACCCCTCGGGTGGTAACCAGCTCCACCGTGTCTATGCGGTCAACTATAACATTCTCCGCGTGAAGAATGGTATGGCTGGTGTCGCTTTCGGTAATTAATTCCAATTGTCAATCAAAGTTTTCGTCTTTTCATACATTCCCTTCCCATGGAAGGTCTTGTCCTTTTCTCCCTCCCAAATTGTGAGTCGGTCCTCAAGGAAATCCTTGAACTTATCCGAGTCACAGTTAGACTTGTATCGAACCTTTTCACACTTAAGTGCCTCTTCCATCACAGCATTACGAGCATCCATCGAACGCTTAGCCATTTCATCGGGTGTCAGACGAGTAGAGACTTCTTGTTTTTTTCCAAGTGCCATTTATATTATGGAAGCTCCTATTCTTTATTACTGTAAAGCGTGTAAGAGAACTTATGATGGTCACGCACAATGCTGTTTCGAGATGGAACATGTCGAAGTTAAAATCCCCACAAATACTAAATGATACCACTTATCATAGCTGGTGCCCTCACTGGTGCCCTCGCGTACACTTATATGGGACAGAACCTCGTGTCCGCCTCCGAAGCTAGAAGGCTCATCAAGGGGGGTAAGATAAAGAAGGTCATCGACGTTCGCACCATCACTGAATACCGTGCGGGTCACTACCCCAAAGCACTTCATATCCCTGTGGACAAGATCAATGAAAAGACCACCACAGAACTTCCCAAGAAGGGTTTACTCGTCTACTGCAACACTGGACAAAGGGCCAGATTTGCGGCAGAGAAATTAGAGGAACTTGGGTTCGAAGATGTCTATTACATCGCTGGACCTTATACAGGATTACTTTAAATATGAGAGTAGCCAATGTACCCCTCTTTCTTTACAATCCCTGGTGGTAATGTTTCAATCATCTGAACTTCCGCCTTGACCGATGTCTTGACACCTTTGGGTTTCCCTTTGGGTGGTATCATCAGAGTCTCTTCCTCTTCCTCTTCCTCTTCCTCTTCTGGGGTCTCTGGGGCGGGACCAGGGGCGGGACCTGGGGCGGGACCAGGGGCGGGACCAGGGGCTGGCTCGGCTTCGGCTGTCTTTTTCTTACCAAAGATGTAATTATAATTTGTCGCTATGACGAGAACGACTACAACTAGAAAAGTTCGAAGGAGTCTATAATCGATACCTTTCATTATACATTAGTACAATATTTTTTTAGATGTTCAAGACGATCATTTTCACGGTTCATAAATATTGTGAGTTGAGTGACATTACCTTTGAGTGTAACAAGTCCATGCTGCTTCAAAGATGTGACATTTTCGACCCGTGTTATATCAACCCAAGACATCTTTGAACTCGGTGTTTTACTGTGATGTATAGCTAAGACAGCTGCATCCCTCTTCGTCTCCCTAGGAACCTGGTCCCCATCGCAACATATTACAACGTGTGCACCTGGATAACCACTCGCATGCACCCACCAACACTTTGGGTCACTCGAGTTTGTAAGCATATCATTCTCTTTCGCTGTTTCTCCGACGTATATGGTTACATCATCTTGTGATATATATTGGTACATTTATGTTATTCGATGTTATTCTTTAATATTTTCATCGATAATCCTATTCAAAGTTCCAACCAAAATATATTTATATTCAGTCTTAATTAACTCGCCACAATGTATACCAGTCCAAGTAGCTGGAAAGAATATGAGTTTACCTTCTTCTGGTCGTACTTTTCTACCATTTATAAAAGCAGTTTTACCACCTTCATCTTCTTCTAATGTATTTAAATACCACATAAATGTGAGAATTCTACTTGGGTGTTGACCAGAATAATCAGAGTGCCATCTATACCTCGAACCTCCTGAAATTCTTTGTATGCTTATACAATGTAGAGCAGTGGTAGTTCCTAAACTAAAATGTTTCACGAAATTAACATCACCATCTATCCCAATTGTTTTATCTAAAAACTTCGTAAATTCTTTTCTGTATTCTATTAAACCCTCTGTAATAAAATATACGACCTTTTCATATAACTTGCCCCAGGTTTGGGGGTATTCCGTGAGATGGATTTCTTTACTATCTTTCCAACTCTTATTCATTGAATTACCTACTAACCCATCTTTAAATTGATCAGAATTACTTTCAAATTTTTTAATGATAGCTTTACATAGATTTGATGGTAAACTGTTTTTTATTTCATAAATGAAACTCTCATCCATATATTAAAGATATATTTATAATCTTTAATATATGCACGTCGTTCTTAAGCCCAGTCCATCTGTGAGTCATAAGTATCGTGTGATTCTTCCAAGTAAAAGAGCTATAGATTTCGGTCAGAAAGGTGTTCAATATTACACAGATCATGGCGATGCTCGTCTCATGCGTGCACATCTTATTAGGAAAGGTGCTGTGATTCCTAAGAAGTTGCGGATAGAGACAAACCACCGTGAAATTCATCGGGGTATGTTGGGTGTAGATGAAAGTGAAAAGGAAGATTGGGAAGATTTTTTTAGAGCTGAATACTGGGAACGGTGGTTGTTATTGTCCTATCCGGATGTCAACAAATCCAAGCTATACATGACAATGACCAAGGGTGTCCTTTTCATGCCCCAACCAGAAGATTTATGGTTTTGTGAAGACAGTATTTTCAAAGACCTGTAGAACCAAATCCACCAGAACCCCGTTCAGTATCTTCTACTATGTTAATTTCCTCAATTGGTGGCGTTTCACAACGCTCAAGAACAAGTTGTGCGATACGATCCCCCTTCTTGATTTCAAAGTCTTTCTCTCCATGGTTGAACAAGACGACTTTAATTTCACCGGTATAATCGGGATCAATAACACCCGCACCAACATTGATGCAGTGCTTAACAGCTAGACCCGAACGAGGAGCTACACGACCATATACACCTGGGGGGAGTACAACTGTAATACCAGTACCTACGAGAGCTCGACCAGCCTGGCACGGAACCATGGCATCTTCGGAGCTATATAAATCATATCCCACAGAACGATCAGAGCCACGAGTAGGCACAATAGCATCGAAACAAAGTTTCTTGACCCCGAGGGACATCTATTTTTATTACAATCTAATTCCTTAAGTCGGTGGTTGACCAAATCTAGGTGAAATACCATTTCTAGCTCTTTCTTTATATACAAGCTCAAGTAACCAGAGAAACATCTTACTATAACTAGTTATTTTTCTTCAAATATGTGAGTGTACAAATACCACAACTGAAAATATTTATGAAATATTGACACCCCAAGATATACAACTTGGTGTATACATCTTCATATGCATAAAAGTAAGACAAATATAAAGTCATACATGATTCATAACCAACACGAATCAAAACATTTGATGTGTGATACAACTTATTAATTGCTGGGTACAAGGAGCTGTTTCTAGGTGTAAGTCTTCGAATAGTAAGTAAAGATGTATCAATTTCAACTAGTCCCACACGACTGACGATAAAAGCTTCATATGGGTACAAGAGGGGTCTGAGAAGAGCTAAAAGACATACCAAATGATGAAGTACGATCAAACTTCTGTACCTATGTACAATTTTCGGTTGGAGAAATATCCACACGAGGTCGTAAGACATGTATGTCGTAAGGGCGTGCGTCAAAAACATCGGATACACCACGTATCCAAAGACTGTCTCGGCGATACATAATACAGAAAAAGGTGCTAGAAATGTTAATGAAGCCACATCATGAATAAGAATGGAACGATCCTTATTCATCCTGTGATAAGAGGATATTTTTGCACTCAAAGGGTTTCGAACCCCTGACCTCAAGCTTACTAAGCTTGCGCTCTACCACTGAGCTATGAGTGCGGAATGCTGAGAGCGGGGTTCGAACCCGCGCGTGCGTAGCACAAACGATCTTAAGTCGTCCTCCTTAGACCACTCGGACATCTCAGCCTTTTACGAGTATCATGTGAAGATAGATTATTATTCGTTAGGTGGATGAGACCAGATAAATGAGGTAGCTATATATTTAACACCCTTTTCAACCTTTTTACCTCTGTGATAATAGATCCACGATGCAGGAAACAATACCAATTTACCAGCTTTAGGCTGAACAGATTTACCACAGGCAAAATCTGTAGTTCCACCACATCCCTCCTCTACATCATTCAAGTACAAAATATATGTAAGTAAGCGACTATTTCCAGGAAGTTTTGCGTCATGATGCCAGCGATAAAATCCATCTTGTGTAGTTTTTTGAATTTGTGGTTTACCTATATAAACATTTTTCAAATTGTTTTCAAGTAGTTTTTTTTTCATATCTACATCCTTTTCATATATATGAGTAGCATAATCACCCAAACTTGACCGCACAGAGTCAAATATTATTTTCATGTGTACCTCCGCCTCTTTCCGCCAAGGTCCTTCAATAGTGTTAAGTGGTACGTCTGTACTCACTTTAATATTTTTGTTTACACCACCCATTGTGCCACCTGGGCGTTGAGCTGACTTATTATTTTCAAATAATTCGATCAGTTCATCACAATATTTACGAGACAGATGTCCCTCTTTTTCAAAGATAAGGTCTTTCATTGTTATATATTGTGTATTGTGTATTACGCTTTAAGCGTCTAAAGACTCTTTACTCCACACAAATCCTGTAAGTACATACTTTTCACCCTTTTCAACCTTTTTACCTCTATGAAGATATGTCCACGTCGAAGGAAATAATACCAATTTACCCACCTCTGGTCGTATAGATTTACCTGTATAAAAATCTGTTGTTCCACCGGCTCCTTCTTCTACATCGTTCAAATAAATCAGATATGTGAGTATACGACTATTTGATGGTCGTGCATCATGATGCCATCTATAAAATCCACCGGTATCCATTTTCTGCAATCTGGGAAAACCCAAGTGGAAATTGTGTAACGGGTATCCTAGTTCGTTAAATTTTTCTATATCGTCTTCTACGAGTTTCCAGAAGTAATCTCCAACAGCTCCACGGATTTTATTGTTAATATATGAAGCTTCGCGTGAAAATCCATTAGCAGGATATAATGATATATCCGTAGTTATCTTTACATTAGGATTATACCCCCCGACAGTTTTACCTATATTCTTATTTTCAACTGCATCGTAACGCTTTATCAAGTTATTACAAAAATGGGGGGTTAAGAAATCATCTTTTTCGTAAATAAATTCCATTACTGTATTGAGTATTATTATCTTTAAATCATCTCGCATACCCAAATCCAGCAAATATGTACTTGGTACCATTTTCAACTTTTTTACCCCTATGAAGATAAGTCCAAGTTGTAGGAAACATCAGTAATTTTCCAGCTTTGGGTCTCACAGATTTACCTAAGAAATCGGTACTACCACCATCTTCTTCACTCATATCATTTAGGTAAATGATGAATGCCAATACACGACTACACCCATTTAAAGCAGAATCTATATGCCATCTATAAAATCCCCCGGTTCTTGTTTGTTGTATTTGTGCTGCATCAAGTTCTACACGGTCTATAAACATATCTGCTTGCATCTGATTATACAATTTACTGTCGATTAAATGTTTCTTATATTTGTCTAACATTTCACCAGTTTTAGACCGAATAAAATTAAGTTCTTGTTCCCATTGTTTTCCATGAACTTTCAGATCGTAACCTTTTTTAATATGAAGTTGAACTCCACCAGCGGTTAGACCAGGTTCTAGACGACCTTCATTTTCGATTTTTTTTACCAGGTTTTCACAGAATTCTTTTGGAATGAAATCTTCACATTCATACACAAACTCCATTACACTTTATAATGCTAAAGTCTTTAATAATCTTAACCTTTATTATGAATCATATGATGATATCAAATCTTTAAGCATTTCGGTGGTGGTTCGAACGCTGTTTTCTCTGCGAGTTCCTTACGCTGTTTCAATTTCTTGATATCTGCACCCTGGCAATCATGTTTTGGTAGGTGAATACAACTCGGACAGAAACTTCCTTCACAGTATTGACAATCAATGGGTACACCACATTTTTTCTTACAACGTTGGCAAGGCATGCTATACTATCACCCCCCATTTTTAAGTTCGTGAACAACCATCAAAAACGCAACCGGGTCGTGCCAATACGAACCCACCGTCGCGTTCGGATCTTCCGGGTCATACGACTCGTCACCAAATAAGAAATCAACACCAAATATAGCTATACTCGGAATATTGGTTGCTGGATACCGCTTCCCAGATCGCCTCATTTCGACAGAAACCTGACGTTTTTGGAGGTTACAATGGTTACAGAGTGGTTGGAAGTCGTCAACCGTTTGTGTCATAGCATCTAACACTCTAGGGTCATTGTAAAGATCGTTCTTGTGGTCAATCACAATACTCGACCTACAACCACATACGACACAAGGTTCATTCTGGAGTGCTTCACGAATGTCGTTTCGAATCGGACGTTTAGATTCGATTTGATCCGGATTCCAACCATCCATTTGAATATGCGTGATTTTACGTTGTTTACCTCTCACAAATTTCCAAATGTACCGATCATCATTCCAGGGGCGATTGTATCGGATATTACCATTTGTAGACCACGGAAGTCCGACATCTTGAATCTCCTCGATGGTCACTTCCCGGCTAATACCACTCTCATCCGGACAAAAGAGACTATCGATGATGTTTAAACGATCTTGGCGAACCATTTTTACTCATCACCTAATTTCATATCACTTAGGCTCTTAAAGTATGTTTCATCAAGTTCGGATCCCACGAATCGACGACCCGTCTCTTTACAAGCAATCGCAGTCGTTCCACCGCCAAGAAATGTATCTACGACGACATCACCTTCGTTTGAATGCTTCTTAATGAGCTCTTCAAATAGTTTGATACTCTTTTGAGTAGGGTGAAACCTCTTTTTACCCCCTTGGATTGGAAATTCGTAAATTCCCTTGTCGTATTCACCATTGAATGTTGGTTTTCCTTTCTTCACTCCTAGAAGTGCAATTTCCCTAGAGTTTGTGAGATAGTTCACTCGAGAGTTTATGGGTTGTGGGTTCGTCTTGATCCATTCGATGAAACGTAATTGTTTAAACTTGTACTTTTCCATGAGCTCTTTGAGATGTGATAACTTCCAAAGATCAAAGAAAATAATACACGTCCCACCATCCCTCAACTTCTTGTAGTACAACTTCATAAAATCTTCAAGTGTTTCCATCGTGAACTTCTCATCCCACTCTCCATAATTTGTTTTGACACTATACTTTGTTCCGTAGATAGTTCCATACTTCAAGAAATTTTCCTTCGCATTTGGTGTTGTTTTAGCGGCATCATTCTCAATGAGATAGTCTTCCCACTCTTTTTCAGTCTTTGTTAAGTTCTTACCAGATTCAATTGCGTTATGAAGAGCATTCATACCGGTTTCATGTGAAATGATATACGGTGGATCCGTCAATATCAAATCTACAGACCCATCGTCCAAACTCTTTAAAAGATCTCGTCCATCACAATGGCGAATATCCATATATCTGTATGAGACTTCTACTGTTTAAGTTAGATAAAGCCTCTTTTGTATATACCAACAATGACTACGGTCGCATTTGCCAAGCCAGTCGTTCCCACTGAGTACTCCCGCCTCAAGACAACCCTGAAAAAGTCTACAGCTGCGTATGGCACCGCTCTCAGTGCCTCGTACTTCATCACACAGGGAGCTGACCAGGGTGTTTCGGCAACCTTGGGAGCCGCCGCCTCGTACGCGTATGTGACCCTTCTATCGGATAGGGTGGACAAGTTTGAAAAATCGGCAATTCAGAAGGAGTTCTTGGCACCACTGTGTGCCGCTGCTT
>Ga0075478_10000511_pt1 | contig 13972 bp, 9 predicted proteins | sample DEB08_DNA_15_FD_71483 | JGI IMG/M metagenome (GOLD analysis project Ga0075478, IMG submission 71483) | Aqueous microbial communities from the Delaware River and Bay under freshwater to marine salinity gradient to study organic matter... | ecosystem: Environmental > Aquatic > Marine > Coastal ...
GCCGCACAGATGGCAGGGGCAAGAATGGGTATGCAGGGCGCACAACAAGCAGGACAGATGGGTCTTGCTGGTGCACAGATGGGCATGCAAGGAGCAGGTCAAGCGGCGGGTCTCGGTCAACAAGTCGGACAAGTTGGTCAGCAGTACGGGCAACTTGGACTCAGCACTGCGGGTCAGATGGCAGGAGTTGGTCAGGGTCTTGGATCACTGGGCATGCAACAAGCGCAGCTTGGAGAAGCGGCACAGGGTCTCAACCTCAACGATGTCAACACTCTTCAGTCCATGGGTCAGCAAGAGCAGGGTCAGGCACAAAGAGAGATGGATGCGCTATATGCCAACCAGTATTCTCAGTACCAACAGCCGATGCAAGAGTTGGGTTTCTACTCAGATATTTATCAGGGTATGCCAATTGGTCAGTCAACTTACTCACAAAGATCAGAGCCTTCGCCAAGCACTCTCTCCCAGTTGGGCGGTTTAGCAGGTGGGTTGTACGGAATGTACCGAGCACAGTAACGTAAGGATTTGTTATGAACGTAGAAAACCGGAAACTGTTTAGGAACAAAGATGCTCGGTCCAGGCTTGCAAGCATGGGTGGGATTATGGGCTCGTCTCCTGAACTCTTGGGTACAGTACAGAAGTTTTCAAATGGGCAAGAGGTTAAGATCCCAAACACAGATACAGAAACAACTAACAACATTATCTCTAAGTATCTTGAAGCCGTTGAATCTTATCGTAAACCGCCAAACATGTCTCAAGAAGTCTACGATCAAAGAATTAAAGATTATCTGATTTACGAGTTGGTAATGACAAGAGAATATGACGCTGATGGAAATCAAATACCTAAAGAAATGACTCCCGAAGAGCGGGCGTATGGGGAAAGAGCAGTTGATGAGGCTCTCTCGGACATATCACCCTATTCAAAGATGCAAGGCTTGGCAAACAATTATATAACAGGACAGCAGGGAAATGAGGACCGAGCGTTATCTGACCGTCTTAGTAGACTTGCGTTTGTAAGGGGTGAATTGCCTAGAGATGTACCTCAATCGGTGGTTGACTCGCTAAGTGGACGGACGTTTCGAGATGATGACCAAGCCGCCGCTGTAGCTCAAGAGTTTGTCGCTATGCCCGAGATGGTCGCGCAATCTAATATGGCTCCGTCGATGGGCGAAATTTCTCCTATCTTGTCTCAGCCCAATGTTCAGTCTAACACTTTGTCTTCGGAAGCATTGCTTAATCAGCAAGCACCACGGCCCACGGTTAGTTCGTTAGAAGCCCCGTCAATGGACGGAATGCCTTCTGAAGAAACAGGTATTTCTTCATTGCCTCAAGGTGCTCCAGTGCGTGAAAGCAGCGTAATTAATACATTCATGCGTAATCTCCTTTCTCCTGTTGGAGAGGGTATTAAGAGCATAGTACAGCCTGTTGGGGAATCAATTCAGACAACTTTAGACCCATTGAAAGCATCTATAGCCGCTGGAAGAGACGGGCAGAGGTTTGACCCTTTAACGACATTGTTTAATCAAACTATTGAAAATCAAAAACAAGCAGTGCCTGGGGGAATTAACATCTCTGAGTATAGAGAAAACCTTGAAAACTATTTATCCCCAGAGTCCATGCGAATGGCTGAAACAATTCAGGTTGGAAATGTACCATACAAGTATGATCGAAATACAGGAACAGCCTATCGGATGGATGGGGCTCCTATTGCCGCAGCAGAGCAAGCCACAGTAGATAAAAGTTTAACCTCGGATCAATCTGTTGAGATGTTAAATGCCCCCATTGAAGCAAGTCAACAAGTACAAGACAAAAACCTTAAAAAACAAGAAGACTTAGTCTTTAACATGGATCCCAAAAAGACAACTTTTGCCGAACGGGTTGCTGAAAGAAAAAGACTAATGGAGTTGAACGAGCTTCCTTCTGTTACAGCAGACGATGTTGGCGCTCCTGAACCTTTGGTAACTCAAGAAGAAGTTGCTAATCTTTCCGAAGACAAAAAAACAGAAACCAACTCCGTGTCCCTTGAACCAGAGGTTAAAGTTTCTGAAGCAACAAAAGATACTTTAAGGCCAACAGTCAGACCTCCTAACCTATTGGATGTTAAGACCGGTGACCCTGATAGTTTCATAGACGCCGCATTAGGTGGTAAAGGTGGTAGTGCAAAAGACAATGTCAAGAGTTATGAAGCGCAGTTCAGAGAGATGCTCGGTATTAAGGACAAGGACAAAGCCAAAGAGATGTGGCACAATTTGTCCATGATTGGTTTTGCTATAGCCGCAGGCCAAGATCCAAGTGCCTTGGCTAACATTGCACAAGGAATGCTTGAGGGCACGAAGATGATGAAGGCGGACCGAGACGCTGACGAAAAACTTAATCAAGATATTGCTTTAATGGCTTTTGCAGAAAGAAATAAAGACAAGAGACTTGATGCCCAATTAGCAAGTCAAGAAAGAGTTGCTGGAATGAGAAAAACACAAGGGGTGCTAGACAACCGTGCGACGGCTGTTCAAAAAATGTTAAAAACAATGGGTGGAAGTTTAAAGTATATGAACATGCCTATTGAAGAACAGATGGTTATAGCTAACGATCTAGTAAACGCTATGCCAGAATATGGTGGGGCAGGAGAAACTCCAACTTCTGCGGCAAGCGCAAGCGCAGGACCCGCCATAGGGGACACAGTAAATGATGCTACACACGGTCTTATTGAGTACACAAAGGACGGTTGGAAAAAAGTAACGTAGGAAAAACCCATGGCAGAAGATAACTTATTACTACCACAGGGTTTTGTACCAACTCCCGTGCAAGAAGAACTCGACGACAATCTTTTACTTCCGCAAGGTTTTGTACCAACTCCTGTGCAAGGAGATGTTGACGGAACTCCTAAGGACAAGGGTGTGTTTCAAGACATAGGTCAAGGACTTGGCGCTGGTGTCATTAACATCGGGCAGGGGATTACGGAACTGGGTGCTGCGGGTTTAGATGTTGTGTTTGACACAGACACCAGTCGTGACGTTACCGAGTTCTTTGAGGGTACAAAAGAATCTTTAAACTTAACTCCCACTGGGACAGCAGGAAAAATATCTGAAGGTATTGTGACGTTTGGCTCGGTAGCAATTCCTATTGTAGGTTGGTTGGGCCGAGCAAACGCTGTGGCTAAAGGCGCAAAGGTTATACCTGGAGCCAGTAAGTTTGCTAAATCTGCGGAGGCTTTTGGAAAATCTGCCTCGGGTAAAGCAATGCTTGGCAACAGGATTAAACTAGCGGCGTCTACTTCATTAGCTACTGGCGCGGCGGACGTGTTCGTTGCTCCGACCACGTTTAATACGGTGTCAGATAGTTTTGATGCACTTCCAGACTTTTTGAAAACAGAAGAAGACATAGGGCTTTCTGGGTCAGAGGAAGGTTTTCGTCGGCTTCGGAATAAGTTTCGTTTTGGTGTTGAGGGCGTGGCCGCAGGAGCCGCAGTAGAAACAGCCTTCCCTGTTATTGGTGCTGTAGCTAGAGCTCCCGCGTATGTTCCTGGTGTTCCACAAGCAGCACGTCTTATTACTTCAGGGTTTGACAAACTTGGAAACAAGTTATCTGGAGGTGCACTTCAAAAGTATTTTACCTCGGCAGGACTAATGCCTCGAGAGCTTTACGAAGGGGTAGAGGATGTAAAAGGTGTTGTCGCTTCAACTACTCGTGAGGCTGCAAAAAAGTTTACAGCTTTCGAACGTGCCGCTAAAAGAACTGTTAAGGCATCTAAACTTTTTGGCAAAGGAAAAGAAGGTATAGACAAGGTTTATACTGATCTGCACAAATATTTAATTGGGGCAATGAAAGAGGATGTGTTTACTAAAACACACGGTGCAGAGGTTGGTAAAGCCGCAGTTGATATGCGTAGTCAAATAGATGGTCTCACAGATATCTTTATGAAAAACATAGAGGCTGTTCCTGAAAGTGTCCTAGCCAAGCCACAGAGAGATGCCTTAGTAGCAGAGTTTGCTTCTAAAAAGGGCAAGTACCTACGTCGTATGTATGAGATGCATTTAAGACCCGAAGAGTTTGTGCTTGACGCTAAGTTGTATGACGATTCGATTAAAGAAGTAGCGGGTTTAATTCAAAACAAAAGCGGCCTTGTGGGTGACGAACTTATGGCCGAAGCAAAAAAAGTAGTTGATCAAACTTTGTACAAGCAAACTACAGAAGGCGGCGCAAATATAGAGGTTACTCTTAAAAAACTAAAAGGCAGTTTAAAAAAAAGAAACAAAGGAGCAAACGGTCAACCTGTTCCCTTGTTTAAAATTGCTCAAGGTATGTTGCAACCTCGGTTAGAATGGATGGACAAAGCGCACACACTTAGAAAACTTATGGGAGAGATTAACGACCCCAAAGAACTTTATCTTCGCACGGTGGGAGACATGTCCACAACACTTGCGGCCAACCAGTTCTATCGTCAGTACGCGGACACCTCTATGTTAAGTCTAGACGATGCTTTGGTTGCGATTAACAAAAACCCAAACGCAAAACCTTTAGCTATCGACGGTCGCACTGTTCAACCCGACCAAGCAGAGATTTTAAAACGAAACGGGTACGCCCAGCTTGGAGAGTTTCCCGATTTAGCAAAACAAGCAAAGATGACCGACGCAGAAAAAGCTCTTGGTGGACAGTTCGGTGCAATGACTGGGTCGTTTGTTCCGGTGGAAGTTAAAGAAGGTTTTACTATTGCGTCTCGAGTTCAAGACCCTTTGCAAGAAATACTTGCGGTGTCTCTACAGGCCAAGGGTTTATCACAGATGACTAAGACCGTGTTAAACCCATTGTCTCACATTCGAAACTTTCATTCGGGTGTGTTCATGCTTGGAGCCAATGGCAACGTAGCTCGAGACATGAACCTTGCGGAGAGTGCTCGCTTAACAGTTGGTCGATTGCTTGACATGGAGGACGCAGAGTTTGCTAAGACCTTTAACACCCTACAGAAAGCTGGGATCGTTGATCAGAACTATGTTGTAAACGAGTTTCAAGCCTTGTTGAGAGAGGGCGCTGATCTTAAAGTTGCAGGAAAAGTTTCTGACGGAACTACAACTTTGTTAAAAAGTATTCCATTTGCTTCATCTTTAGCTAAAGGTGCACAGAATGTTTACTCTGGCACAGATAATTTCTGGAAGACAGTAGGATTTTCAGGAGAGAAAGCTAAATTTACTAACGCTATCCGTCGTGGAATCGATGGAACAACCGCAACGATGGATGATGTTGCTGAAGAGTTTAGCCGTTCGGGTCTAGTGGCTCGGACCACGGAACTTACAAAAGACATGGACTTTATGGACCTAATGTCTGCGGACATTGTAAAGTCAACAATGCCTACATATAGTCGTGTTCCTGAGTCTATTAAAATGATTCGTCGCATACCTTTCATTGGTAACTTTGTAGCGTTTCCTGCGGAAATCATGCGAACCACCACAAACATTACGCGACAAGGCATGCGTGAGTTAGGATTTAAAATAGATCCAAACAGTGCATTGGCTAAAAAACTAAAACCTCAACAAATTAAAGAATTTGAACGACAAGTGAGAGCCATTGGTGCTAAAAGATTAAGCAGCTATATTGGCATGGCGTACATGGTTCCTGTCGGCGCACAAAAAGCAGCAATGGAATTGACGGACTTTACACAAGAGAAGATGGATGCCTTAGAAAGATTATCTCCGTACTACACAAAGGGTGATACTCTTGCTCCTATCCGTAGTGAAGATGTAAACGGAAAACCAAAAGTTGATTACGTTAACCTATCGTACATGATGCCGTATGACTTTATGATTGCCCCTGCTCGCGCCGCGTTACAAGCATACTCTGAAACAGGGGAGATCACAGACTCTCAGACTAGGATGATAGCCGATGCTATGCAGGCCGCAGTGTTAAAAGCTACCCAGCCGTTTGCTTCGGAATCATTACTAGCGGAACGAATTGCTGACGTAGCAGTTCGAAATGGAAAAACAAAAACGGGGGCTTCAATCTTTATTGAAGGTGAGAACCCAATGGATCGTGCTCAGAAATCAACTCTTCACATTTTAGGAGGCTTTACCCCAGGGGCGTTTGAAATGTTTTACAGAGAACGCCGTGGAGAGTTAGAGGCTGGCAGGTTAACAAAGGCTTTAAGCGGAGAGCCAAGTCGCTACGGAGAAGAGTTTAGTGCAGCAGAAGAAGCTGCAAGCATGGTCACGGGTTTTCGTGAGTTACAAACGGACCTTGATAAAAACTTTTATTACAGAGGCGCAGAGTACACAGGAAAAAGATCGTCTCTTCGTTCCAGTTTTACTGCGTTTGCAAAAAGAAATGACGTTACTCCAGAAGACATTGTGGCCCGATACAAACAAGCGAATCAAGATCTTTTGTCAGCGCAAGCCAGTCTATACGCAGATGTAAAAGCCGCCGAAGCATTAGGGTTATCTAAAACTCAAATTATTCAACAGCTTTCTAAGAAAGCTAGGATGGGCAAGCAAGAACTGGGCGCTCTTTTAGAAGGTCAGTTTAGACCGATCACTATAACCAAAGATTTAATTAAAGACGTGATGATGGAATCTATAGGCGGGCAAGCACGAGTAACAACAGCAGACAACCTTCCTGTTGATTCTCTTTTAACTTTATCAACTGAGTTTTCTAAAATGAAACTAGACCCCGTAGCTAGATCCCCTGAACCAAGTAATGACTTACTACCCGCAGGGTTTGTTCCTACTCCAGTAACGAATCAAGTTCAGCAACCACAAGCCCAGCCCACTGAATCATTCATCGCGCCTGTAACTGAGGCCGTCAGTGGAGCGGTGGACACGGTCAGTAACTTCGGTGAGGGCTTGTTGAACAGAGCACGGACCTTGGCCCCTGGTCTCTTAGGAGATCCAAAGAACCAAGCAATTGTAGACCGAGCTAATCAGTGAGCCTCGATAGTTAACTTAATACCGTTGCCACCAAAGATACGAACCAGTTCGTCCGCTGCTGACTCGGCCTCGTCTATTATACAATCGTCATCGGTCATAGATGCTAGGTTCAAGGCCATGCCAACGAAGTCCATCAGCGATTCTACTTGCATAGGGTGCATCTGCCTTAGTCCTAAACTTTGCATATCTGGATCTATCATTCTATTTCTCCCCAATCTTCTTGTATATCTACGTCAATTTTGGACGGCACCTTGAGCTCTACGCCGTTTTCCATAAGTTCTTTAATTTGATTCGCTTGCTCTGTGCCATCTATGTTAAAGCATAGCTCGTCGTGAACCGTTAGCATAGGGGTATGTCCCGCTTGGTAGCAGTCCAGCATCGCTTTCTTAGTCTGGTCCGCCGCCGATCCTTGGATCAATCTGTTTAACGCCTTGTAAGTAAAGGCTCTTCTGATCCCCATGCCGTTAACTCCAGCGTATTCCTTCAGTGCTTCCGCGTGTGGCAGAGGTTTGCCTGCCCCAAACTTAGTGGGCTCCCATAGATGAAACCTGCACTTGCGTCCCAGTAGTGTACGGATTTGTCCGTTGAGGGTGGCCCTTTGTGCCGCCATGTCTGCCAGTGCTTTAACGAATGGGACTTTGCTGCGGTGTTGGGACAGTAGTTCCTTGGCTGTCTCCGGTGCCACGTCGATCTGATCTGCCAGCTTGCCAACGCCCATGCCGTACATGATGCCCAGGTTCACGGCCTTTGCTTCCTTGCGGGTGATCCCTGCTAAGTCTGCCACCATCTGGTGTAGGTCTACGTCTGAGGTGTTGTACTCGTGGACGATCTCGTCGAGCAGATCTTGCCGTGGCATCTCCCCCACGCTGGCCGCGAAGTGTACCAACAATCTTGGCTCTTGGCTAGAATAATCGAACGAGCCCCACTTGTATCCCTCATCTGGTACAAACAAACCACGGATTAACCTCTTGATGTCCTTGTCTCTCGCGGGAATCTGCTGGAGGTTTGGGTTGGAAGACGAGAACCTGCCTGTAACAGTGCCCCCCTCGTCCCTTCTGGTGGAGTGCAACTCCGTGTGGATGCGTCCGTTGTGCTCGTGCCGCAGGATACTGTCGATAAATGTAGAGTCAGCCTTGTCGAACTCACGCAACTTAACCAACTGCTGACACACCTCGGACGGGTGGCTGTTGAGCCACGCCTTGGTGAACGATACTGCACCCTTCTCGGTCCTTGGATACTCCAGTCCTAGCTTATCAAACATCTTGGCTATCGAGGCAGAGGCCCAGATATCTACGTCTAAACCAGACGCCTTCTTAATCGACTGACGAAACTCCTTGACCTTTGCACGGATTAACTTCTTGTTTCTGTCCGCTTTGTCTAGGTCAACGCGCACCCCGTTGCTTCTCATGTCTAACAGGCAGGGAATTAGGTCAGTCTCAATGCCCCATATGTTCCACAACTCTTGGTCATTGAGCTCAACCTTCAGTGCTTGCCATAGCTTGAGTGTCGCTACCGCATCGCGCTCGGCGTAGGCTCCGACATACTTAGGCGGCAACTGCCACATCTCTGCCTTGGGATCGATGCCCCACTCTTGAGCCGCTGCCTTCAACAGCTTCTCGTCCTTGCGGATTCCAGCGTAGTCTCGAGCCATAGCATCAAGGCCAAAGGACCAACGGTTCTCGTCCACCAATGCACCAGTAATCATTGTGTCAATGATCCTGCCCTTTACCTCTACGCCCTCGGCTCGCATCCAACCCGCATCATAGGTTGCGTTGTGCATGATCACGTCCATGTCAGGCACAGCCATCTGTTTGCCCAGCCAGCGCATGGCAATCTTAGCATCCAGGTTGTGCCCATTCTCGTGACGGATCGGGAAGTACCCTTGGTATTCTCCAGCCGCAACAGCGATACCTATGATGTGTCCGTCCTTGCGTGACCATCCTGGGCCCAAGGTCTTGATGTTGGGGTCCTTAGTCTCAAGGTCCACGGCCACCTCTTTGTACCCCGTTAGGTCAGGGAACTCCGTAGGTATATTCCAGTCTTGGTCGATCATGTTTAGCTCTCCCTTAAACTGGTGGTGCAGGTCGCTACCAAATAGATTAGTCATTATCTTTAGCCTTGCAGAACTCAGAGAACTCAGCGCCCAAAGCGGTGTATCCAATCTTATCCACCCATGAATCGTTGTGGTCCATGGTTTCAAGAAGTCGAGCCGTCTTCATCCAGTCCATCATTAAGATAACGTGTTGCTCTGTCAGGTGACCGTGGCTCATCAGTGCGCCATTCATTATGATATTCCAGCCCTCGGCTATCCGAGTGTGGTTGTCGAACGCATCGCCATAGTCCTTGGCCCTCTGTCCATTGATAAGTTCTTTCGCCTTATCTAACACTTCATCACGTTTCATTGCATTGTCTCCTTCTCTGGGTAGACTAGGTTATGACACTTCTCACACATGTCTTGTGCGTATTTGTTCTGAAAACAGGTCCAAGCGTAGCCGCAAGAACATTTATATTTCCAAGGAAATAAACTCATCGCGTTGTCTCCAGTTTTTTAGGCCGTCTCTTCGGACGGATGCTGCTCTCAATTGGGATTGGTCGGGCGTAAGAATAAAATACATGTTGATCTACTCGTACTATTCTATACAATTTGCGCCGCCATACTGGGCGCACCCTTATAGTGTGGTAGTGATCGGCATCGGTGTACGGCAGGATCTCCGGATCGTTTAGTATTTCCTTGGCTAGAGCCTTGGATTTATCCCACGATTCTTTGTCCTTGGTACTCGGTACTTTGCCCTCCCTCACGAATGAGAATTGACGATTCTCCATTACCACACCACATACGGACGAAGGCCATCTCTTGTCCTCCACCCTGTTAAGTATGACTTTAGCTACCATAAGCTGGGCTTGATGTGATTCTCCCCTGGCCTCATGGTATAAAGCTAACGCTAAACACATGCTTGCTATCATTATATTGTGTACCTGTATTTGTTGTCCGATTGTAGGATGTAAAGCCTATGTCTGGCTCTTGTTACTCCAACGTAGAACGCTCGATGTTCATCGTCTTGGTGAGGGGACTCGACACATGCTTTGGTCGAGGCCGTGTATACTACGCAGTTGTCATCCTCGCCGCCCTTCATAGCGTGGAACGTAGATAGTTTAATTCTTGGTGGAGACAGAAGGTCCTCGCCCCTCCGCTCTATAGCCTCGATGTACCGGCGCATGCTTTCTGATACCTTCAGTACATCATAGGCGGCGTAGTCTGCACCACGCAGAAGTCCGTAGTCCGCCATCAGCGTAGCCATATCAACCTCTGCATCAGGAGCCAGCGCATCCAACAGTTTGGTGGCACCACGTTTTACAACGGCACTCTCCCCCTGCTTCGGTAGTCCAGAGTATAAGGTCTTGACCCGCTCCACCCCTAGCTTCTGGTCTTGGCACAACTCATCCCAAGCCATGATGTTTGCTACCAGCTTCTCGGATATACTAGCTCGGCCCTTGACCGAATACTTAAACCCCGTGTTCGAAAACCACTTGGCAAGATCACGGACGTAGGTGTTTGTTCGTGCCATCACGGTCCATGATCCTTCGGTAAAAGGAATGTCATCCATATGCCAGACGAACTCCACCACCCCCAACTCCTCCCGAGCTAAGAATGTTTTAGGTACACGGCCATCGATCCTAGTGACAAGGCCCCTCGCTAACCGGTGCACCTGCTTTGGTATGCGGTATGATTGCTTTAAAACCTCTATGTCTGTGGAGGAATTAATAAACAGATTAACATCTACCCCAGTCCAACGGTGCACAGCCTGATCATCATCCCCCGCAATAATTGTTTTGTCGGAGAACTCAGCCAGCTTCTCGGCCATCCGCCACTGTAGCGGTGTGAAGTCTTGAGCCTCGTCAATAAACAGATAGTCCAGGTGGGGCGGCTCCCCGATATCGATGTACTTCTCAATCATATCAACGAAGTCATACTTGTTTGAGTTTCTCTTATACTCTTCGATCTGCCTAGCTACCTGCTCCAACTTAAAGAAGTGGAGCTTTCTATCCGCAGCCTCGTTAAACTCTTTGTTCAGTGGGATCATGCGATACCGAGCACGGGTAATCATCTGTAGGTACTGGGCCCCTGATCCACCAATCGTGGGCATGGTTATTCCCTCGTCGATGTTGGTCTTGTCTTCGCCTTCGAAATTCAGACCCACTGCCTTGCCAACGACCTCATAGTCCGCGCCCTGCATTACGTCTTGTGTCTGCAACCCTAGCCCGTTGTACCCAAACGAATGGCTCGTCCTCATAAACGGAAAGTCCGATGGCTCCAACGAGAACTCCGCGCACGAACGAGTAACCATCTCCTCAATGGCCTTGCGCGTAAACGAAATCACCCCAATGCGTGACGGGTGAGTGCCTTCTTCCAACGCCTTCTTGATCTCCTGTATCAAGCGGTAGGTTTTACCACAGCCTGGAGGACCCAAGATAAGTTTGGAGTTAGGTATCATAGGTCCTTGCCCCTTGGCCTGGAGTTTACCCAGTCCTCGATCTCGTTCAGTACCCAGCGACTAGACGAACGCTTACTGTGCTCGTCCCCTAGTATGATTGGCTGGGGGAAGTTTAACTTCTGGGCTGACAGTTTGTAGATGTATGACTTGGATACACCCAACATACTGGCAACCTCTCCTACTCGGAGGAGTCTATTAGAAGGGTATGTCATCGTTCATCTCCTTGATTGGTAGTTCAATTTTGTTTTCTTCAAATGAAGGTATGAACCAGCATCGAATTGTAGTTCGTGTTCCATCAGATCTTCGAATACTTTGGTGAACCGAATCTCCCTCCAAGTCTCGAATCATCTGGATCAAATGCCCACGGTTCTCTACCTTAAACCTGCGGTGATGCAGATACTCGATTAATCCTTCTAACTTAAACTTGGTAGTGTCTCCGTCTGTCCAAGGCTTACCTAGCTCCAGTTCTTCTGGGGCCATGGCCCTGATCTGGCTGGTGCAATAGGACTTGAGGTGGTCTTTGAACTGACCTTTTATCGTAGCCTCTTCGGGCACCTCTACATGCGTGGCCGATTGCATCAACAGGTTAACCATCGTCTGCCACTTCTGAGGCTTAACTGTCGGAGGCATAATGTTCATCTGTTCCATACAAGCTCGCTGCCAAAGCACTTGGTTCTGTAGTTGTTCCGTTGATAGCTGTATCCGTGATCCGTTGACGTCCATGAAATAGACACGCGGCTCGGACAACATTATCGTCAGGCCCCCGACCGCTGGTGCATCAGGTGCATCCTTGCCAATCCCGAACTTACGCACGGCACACACAACTGGATCACAGTAACTCTTGAACGGTTCATCCTTGCAGGTGTAGCCCCATTCCTTTTTTCCCAGAGACTTTCTTAGGTTCAGGATCTCATGTGAGGGCAGAGGTTCCGTGCATAGAGTACGGTTGTCCTCCTCTAACCTGGCTTCCCAATCATCGCTAAACTTTAGCTTGTTGTACACGCCACACATAAACATAGTCTTGTTGCGCTCGTCACTGATCGGGCCCTCGGCAAACAGATGCTCCAAGCAGGGAGGTCCATCGGTGTAATGCTTGCGCTCGCCTGCAAACTTTATCCCCTCGAGCTCGGGCAACGAAACACGCGCCTTGTCCACCGCATCAAGGAACTCGTCTAGCTCTAACGCTTCCGTCTTCTTGTTGAAGCAATACCGCTGGGGTAGTTCGGCGTTGAAGTAGGGCATGTTAATAAAATTTCCCACATCCCCACGCTCGGCAATGATGGTGTCTTGCTTTGGAAATATCTCACAGCCGCTATGCCCAAGGGCAATCGACATCTCTGATAAGTAATCTCGAACCTGACCCGCTGACTCCCAGTCCTTCATAAACAGATAGAGGTGAGCGCCTCCCGACTTAGACCGGCAGTGCATCAATGGAAGTTTCATCTTCTGGATCTTAGCCTGAAGCTCGGCATGGTTTAGATCGTAGACATCTATATCCAGACAACCGAACTGACATTTGTTTTCATCGTTGATCGGGATAGCGCCAACACCTTGGCCCCCATCTATGTGAGACTGAACGAGCTCCTCGGTCAACGGCTCTCGGATTATTCGGCTCTGTGACTCGGCCTTTCCGTTACGCCCTACGCGACCAACAATCGTTGTCCCATGTGCATTGCTCGCCCCTGCAAAGGTGGCAAGTAATCTTTTTGCTTGTGACATTTACTGCTCCCTTAGTGAATTAAAAGGGGCGCACCGTGTCCGAGTGCGCCCCTCCAAAGCTGCAACCTAGAACGGTATGTCATCGTCCACGGGTTTGGAGGCGGAAGTGGAGCTACCTTCCTCCGATACAGCCTTTGCTTCACCTGCGGCTACGCTGTCACGAAACGCTTTAGCCTCAAGCATTAGGTCTCGGTTCTCGATCAAGCCAATTTTCTCAATCGAAAAGTTGAACCACGAACCTTGGTCATTGCTCTCTTCAACAGTAGTAAACTTCCACTGTGTCGCGAACAAGGGTGGTGTGATCATTGCACCGGTCTTCGGGTGCTTGATCTTTTGCATTGCAATCTGTGTCTTCCAACGACGGCTGACCTTTAACTGCGTAGACTTCATGTCGATCACAACGGGCTGGCTGATGCCATCCGCGTCAATGACCAAGCAGTAGTGTTGATCCGACTTAACAAGCTCATTGCCTGTAGGTAGGATCTCTTTCGAGCCCTGGCGTTCAGTGCGTTGTAGTATAGGATCAGTCGGCGGAATCTCGCCACGGAACCCACCGCCTTGATCGCGTGGTGTGAACTCAAGATACTTAGTAGTCTGGTAGCAAGGGATCACAGTGACCCCCTTGTCCCCACCAAAGTATTGAGCAGTGACAGTATTGAACATGTCCCCCTGCTCTGCACCATCGATGTAGTCAGCCTCACGCTTCTTTAACTGAGGGGACATTGCTTGAAGCACACGGACAAACGGGATCTGCATCTCGCTGCTGTCATATGATGCGCCTTCACCCGCGAACTCTAGGATGTCGTCCATGACATCTGTGCTTAACTCTGCACTTTTTTTCGTAGCTACTTG
>Ga0075478_10000518_pt1 | contig 13898 bp, 13 predicted proteins | sample DEB08_DNA_15_FD_71483 | JGI IMG/M metagenome (GOLD analysis project Ga0075478, IMG submission 71483) | Aqueous microbial communities from the Delaware River and Bay under freshwater to marine salinity gradient to study organic matter... | ecosystem: Environmental > Aquatic > Marine > Coastal ...
ACGTCGTGGACAGCGGAACCGCTCCGGTGCAAATAACCGTAATGAGAACGGCCGGGAGCGTAGCGGCTGCACAGCCGTCCGGCGGGTCGCATTCCTCACCCATGATTCTTCAGGCAGGAAGTTTTCGCTTGCAGGAGAATGCCGAGCGCCTTCGATCCGATCTTAGCCGATCGAACGTTCCACTTGTCTTCGTCGAAGCGGTAAAAGTCGACGAGACGCGGTATTATCGAGTGCGAGCAGGGCCTTTCAAAGACGCATCCGAGATTCGCACTCAAGCATCCAGAATTGAGCGCATTTCGGGTGTGGCGCCCAAGGTCATCAGAGTGGAGTAATGCCCTTCATGTCAAAACATCAAAACAAGGCGATGGTCCGGCTGACGCATGCCGGCATTCTTTTGGCGGCGCTTTTCGTGGGGTCGGTGACCGCGCTTGCGGACTTCCAATCTGACCTTAACCCATCCATGCGCTCCACTATTCCACCGCCCAACCTGAAGGTGCCCTCGTGGTTGCTGATGGATGCCAAGACCGGTCTGATGTTGGCGGCCAATGACCCTGATGCCCCGGTAGAGCCTGCAAGTCTCACCAAGTTAATGACGGCGTTTATCGTATTCCGTGAAATAGAGCGCGAGGCCTTGTCGCTTGATGATGAAGTAATGGTCAGTGAGAAAGCCTGGCGATCGGAAGGCTCACGGATGTTTATCGAGGCGGGCGACAAGGTGCGCGTCGAAGACCTTGTTATGGGTTTGATTGTCCAGTCCGGTAACGATGCGGCGGTGGCTCTGGCTGAGCATGTGGCGGGAAGCGAGGAGGGGTTTGCCGACCTGATGAACCAGACGGCTGTGGAACTGGGCATGGTGAACAGTCATTTTAAAAACAGCGCGGGATTGCCACACCCCGATCATTACACCACGGCTCGTGATATCACCTTGCTGACTCGTGCCATTATCCAGCGTCAACCTGATCATTACGCCCGCTACGCGATTCCCGAATTTACCTGGAATGGGATCACCCAGAAAAACCGAAATCCACTTCTGGGTCGTGACGAGACCATCGACGGGGTAAAAACTGGCCATACCCGCTCGGCTGGATATTGTTTGGTCGGCTCGGCAAAAAAAGACGGGATGAGATTGATCGGCACCGTGGTCGGCGCCGAGGATGACCGGGAGCGTGGCGATGCGGTGTATTCGCTCATGCGTTTTGGATTTGCAGCCTATGAGCATCACGCGCTGTATACGGGTGGTGAAAAAATCGTGGAATCTAATGTGTTTAAGGGCGCTCAAGCCTCCATTGCTCTTGGGCTCGTGGATCCGGTGGATCTCGTGCTCCCAAAGGGCTCGGGAAAAGCGCTAGATGCAAGCGTGGAGTTAACCGACCCGGTCATCGCTCCGATTGCCATGGGCGCCGAGCTGGGTACGCTCCAAATCAAGCTGCGTGGCGAGGCTATCGTATCCCGGCCGCTGGTCGCGCTCAGTGCGGTTGACTCAGGATCGCTGTGGCAGGGCCTAACCGACACCGTTCGTCTTTGGTTCCATTGATGGTCGAGGAGCAGGGAGTCGCTGATCTGCTGGAATTTCCCTGCCGGTTCCAGATCAAGGCGATGGGTCGCCAGATTGACGGGTTCGAAGAGCGGGTGAGAACTATTGTGCTGCGACACCTCAATGGAGAACTCCTATTGGATCTGACGACGCGTGAAAGCTCTGAATCGCGCTATGTGTCCGTCAGTTGCACTATTGAGGCACAGAGTCGACAGCAGTTAGATGCCATCTATATGGATCTCAATAGCGAGCAAGACGTACTGATGACGCTTTGATGTCAGAAGCGTCACAGCCGTCGATAGTTTTGAGGCCACCCCAGGACCTCTCGGCTGCCCCTTCGAGTGCCGATTCGGTCGAGTTTTTAAGCCTCGGTCTTTGTGAGTATCAGGAGATAATGGACCGGATGCGGGACTGGACGGACCGACGGAGTGACCATACCCGGGATCAGGTATGGCTACTTGAGCATCCTCCGGTATTTACCCAAGGGGTCAGTTGCTGTGATGTGCCCATGACTAATTCCCTCGATATTCCGGTCATAAAATCAGATCGGGGCGGTCAGATCACCTATCACGGGCCTGGACAGTTAATCGCCTATTTTCTGATCGATCTCAAAAGGCGGAAAATGGGGGTACGTCAGCTGGTCCGCTTGCTGGAGGAGGCGACGATCGAGTTACTTTCTGATGTTGGCCTGCAGGCGACCACTCGTCCTGGCGCGCCGGGTGTATATGTCGGTGATGCGAAGATCGCTGCGTTAGGATTGCGTGTGCGCGCTGGCCGCAGTTATCACGGACTGAGCCTGAATGTCGCCATGGATCTCGAGCCGTTTGGCTGGATTAACCCGTGTGGCTTTCAGGGCCTTAAAGTGACGAGCATGGAGCGCGAAGGGGTTGTAATAAGTATTGACGATGCAGGCGCTCGTTTCACCCGATCGATTCTGGCCAGGCTCTAGCCCAACTCTGACGCTCTTCTTGCGCAAGACTTTAGCCACGGCGAGTAGCGCGAGCCGCTTTTAGTCGCTCCGGTGTTCCGATGTCTATCCATCGACCTTCATGGACAGACCCGCTTAGCCGGTTCTCCCGCGCGGCGTTTTTGAGTAGGGGGCCAAGCGCAAACCGACCAGGCTCACACCCAGAGAAAAAGGCTTTGCGATAGACCCCGATTCCCGAATACGTTAGCGCTGCTTGATCCTTTTTGTCGGTGAGCGGTCTCAAGCGATCGCCATCCAGAACAAAGTCACCCTGAGGATGATGGTCGGGGTTGGCGACCAGGATAAGATGCGCAAGATCTTCAATATGACCCGGCACAGAGGAGAGATCGAGGTCCGTCAGTACATCGCCATTCAAGACCAGAAAAGGATCGCTTTTTATCTTATCCAGCGCCTGCAGAATACCCCCCCCGGTTTCGAGAGCATCAGGCGGCTCCTCAGAGATCACCACCTCGATTGAGCCTGGATTCACGCTTCGAAGATGCTTAACGATCTGATCACTGAGGTGAGCCACGTTGACGACGACATGTGTAATGCCCGCTTCGATCAACGCATCAAGATGGTGGTCAATAAGCGTCTTCCCGTCCACCTCAAGCAGCGGCTTGGGTGTCTTATCTGTGATAGGTGCAAGCCGCCGACCCCGTCCAGCGGCAAGAATCATCGCCGATAGCATGTTTGTTGAGAGTTGTGTTTGGGTTGAGGGGGCGTCTTGGGATATCGATAGTGTGATCGCGTGCCTATAATAAGCGAAGTGCCCGTCGTTTTTGACGTCACTTAAAAAGTCTATGTAAAAAGCCTTAGCATGCGATGCTGAAATGAAACAAACGTATTCTGTTTTTGATTTTGCCCGCGGCGCATGTATCGCGTTTTTATTAGTTCCATCTGCCACATCGGCGCAGGCGCCGGTGGTCTTCGCCGACGAGAGCACCTGCCCGGCTGATCTAATCAAGGTTCCTGATAACCTGATTCCCTATCTTGAGATGGATGCGACACGGATGCCCATCAATCTTGAGGCGGACAGCATTGATCTGCCATCTTCAGACGAACTCGAGCTTCGGGGGAATGCCTTTGCGACTCAAGGCGCTCGAGCCATCTATGCCGACGAGATCCTGTTCAACAAGAAAACCATGTCTCTGCAGGCGCAGAACGCCACGCTGTTTTCGGAACAGGGCGATCTCATCACGGCAGCAGAGCTCGATCTGGAAATAGAAACGCGGATCGGGTCTGCATCAATGGTCACGCTGCAGTTGTCTAGGCGCGACGCTATTCCTATGCGAAAGGTTCAGGATTTTTCCTCGATGACCTATGACCGTTCTGGCTTTACCGTAGCGTCGGCTGGATCCGTAGGCAGCGTCAAGGGGCCTCGAATGACCACGGCCTCACCCAATGAAATTCGCCTATCCTCTGGCGAAGCGCTTTCGCTAAGCTCAACAGAAGAAGTGTCTTTAGACGACGCGCCGGCCGAAGCACCCAAGGTAAGAGCCAAAGCGCGAGCCACGGCTGAGCGCCTCTTTCTGGAAGGGCATGATCGGGAGCGACTTCAGGATGTGGTCTACACGCGATGCGTAGCTGGAGACGACTCGGTTTTGGTGGAGGCTAAAGAGATCACGCTTGATCATGCGTCGGGGGTGGGGGTCGGGGAACACCTGAAAGTTCGTTTTTATGGCGTACCGATTGCTTATGCCCCAAGAATGAGCTTTCCGATAAACGAAGAACGGAAAAGTGGCTTGCTGTTTCCTACCGTTGGGTTCGGCGACAACTGGGGCTTTAATCTTGAGGTGCCCTATTACTGGAATATTGCCCCCGCCCGGGACGCCACGTTCTCAGCGCGATACATGGCCAAACGAGGACTTCTTGGATCCGGCGAGTTCCGCTACATGGGAGAGACTGGATTCGGTGATTACAACGGCATGCTGCGCGGAGAGTGGATGCCGGACGACGCCGAGTACGACGACAGTCGGCAGGGTTTCAGCTACCGTCACCGGCAAAATGTCGAGCGCCGGGGTTCTCGTTTGTCCTTTAATGCCAACGTAGGCTATGTATCTGATCGTGATTATTTAACCGACTTATCCAATAATCTGGAAGTGAGTAGCGCCTCACACCTTCCCCAGAGCGTTGATGTGTCCGTCAACCCGTCCGATATTTTCCTGGAAAACGAGAATTTTCAGATCAATGCCGACGTCACGGCCTATCAAACGATCGATAAAGCGGTTTCGAAAGAAAACGAGCCTTACAGTCGTTTGCCAGGTCTGCGGGTGACCTGGGACAAAGGGTTTTTTCTGGGCGCCCGGAACACCCTGAGCTATAACGAAACCCGACTGGCGCTCAAGCCGGAATTCAAATCAGAACTCATAAATTTTGACCATGCCTCCTCCTCAAAAACGACGGGTTTGCGTTGGGATACGGAGACGACGCTGGCGGCTCCGATTGAGCGAACGTTTCTGGAATTGACGCCAAAATTTACCTATGCCTATACCGCTTATGACGTAGAGAATCAGCCCGTAGACGACCCTTCGAATCCCACTCGAGGGATCTATCTTTTCGAATTGGCTTCAAAGTTGTTTCTAGAGCGCGATGTCGATTGGCGGTCAGAGGAGCACACGCAGACGCTGGTGCCGAGTCTCACCTATCGTTATGTCCCTTACGAAGATCAGGACGGATTACCGGTGTTTGACTCGGGCACCGTGGGTTTCGATAACATCGCCGATGCCTTTCTCGGCGGCGGGTTTTGGGGATCGGATCGTATTCAGAACTTCCAGGGATTCATTCTGGGCCTGTCGAGCGAAACCTATCAGTCCAGCACGGGAGATGATTTGCTTCGCTGGAGCCTGGCTCAGCAGATCTATCTGGCAGCCCGAGAGGTGACGCTGGAGTCTGCGGGTGCCGATAGCAGCGATTTCTCGCCATTGGTCGGCGACATTAGGTTTAACCTGACCCGAAACGTAAGGACCGATGGTTTTATTAACTGGAACTGGGACGAAAATCAGGTGGATCACTGGCGAGTGGGCGCGAGCTTCGATCGTGATATTCGAAGACGTCTGTCGACCTCATACAGCTGGTACGACACTTCGGATAGCCTACAGCTCGACTTCACCTGGCCGATCGCCTCCCGTTGGCAGCTCGGCGCTACCGCTCTTCGAAGTGATTCAGATGGCTCTGAGCCGGGTTATTACTCAAAGGTCACAGTCGGTTATGACGCCTGCTGCTGGGCCATTCAATTAGGCTATGAAGACCGCTCCGATGGCAGTGACCAAAAGTCGCAGTCCAAATTTATGGCGACGTTCAGCCTTCGTGGGCTCGGCAGGGTGTCGAGCGATCAGCTTGCGGGGGGCTTCACCACTTCTGTTCCCTCGCTTAACTGATGACTTCATCAGTTGTCATCCGTCTCGAGAATAAGACAGCCTGACAGATGCGATTACGCTTACCTCTGAGCATCCTGTGCGTTGGCTGGATCGTCTTGTTCAATGTGTGGGCGAAGGCGCAGACCCCAATCAATCGAGTGCTTGTGGTCGTCAATGAGAGTGTGATTACCCAATCTGACCTCGATAAGCGGGTCTCGATAGCCGCGCTGGAGGCGCGCTCGGCAGGTCAAAGGGTCCCGCCCTATAAGACGCTTGCGCCACAGTTGCTGGAAGAGATGATTGTGGATCGTCTGCTACTTGAAATTGCGGCGCTTTCCAATATTTCTGTGGCGGGCCCTCAAGTGGACTACGCACTCTCAGTAATTGCTGCTCAGAACCGGATGGGGGTCAGCGAGCTCAAGGCGGCTGTGGAACAGGCGGGGGTCAGTTTCGAGGATTATCGAGACGACTTGAAGCGCCAGCTCATTATCAGGCAGGTCATTAACGCTCGTATCGGCCGATCGGTCAGCGTGAGCGTAAATGAGATTGATGAGTATCTTGCGCAGAATCCACAGCCCACAACGTCCTCAGAACGAAAGATCGAGCTCGCCCAGGTCGTCATCCCGGTTGCGCCAGGGGCGACTGCGGAGGAGCGTCTCAAGCAGCAGCACCGGGCAGAGAATATTCGCTCTGCCTTATCAGAAGGAGTTGCTCTTGAACAGGTCGCAGAGCGATTTGCGGATGGCGGCGCAGTGGAGGTTCAGGCTTCACTCGGAATGAGGGATGCCACCCAACTTCCGGACATTTTCCTGACGGCGCTGAGCGGCGTATCGCCGGGGGGCCTTAGCGCTGTGTTTGAAACACCCAGGGGATGGCATGTGCTCAAGTTGATCAGTGTTCAAGAGGGCAATGTCAAATTGGTCCAACAGCGCGAGCTACGGCACATCCTAATGCGCCAATCTGCCCTGCTGCCTAAGGATCAGGTGCGATCCCGCCTAGAGCGCACTCGCGATCGAATCCAGACCGGTGAGGACTTTGCGGCGGTGGCTAAACTGCAGTCTGAGGATGCGAGCACCCGAGCTGCAGGCGGGAGTCTCGGATGGGTGGATATCGGTACCTTACCGCCCGAATTCGAGCAAGCGATTGAGGGATTGGTCGTAAATGAGGTGAGCCCGGTCTTTGAAACTGCCGTCGGGCTCCATATCGCACAGGTGACGGGCGAGCGGGAAGTGGATATCGGTGAGGATCTTCGCCGACGTGAAGCAGAACAGAGCTTGAGGGCCAGGAAAAGTCAGGAGGCCCTGGAGCAGTGGACCCAGTCGTTGCGGGAAGAGGCTTACGTTCAGTACCGGGTTCAGTTTGATGACTAACAGCGCCCCGGTTACCCGGGGCGCTGTATCTATCCGCCCAGTACGCGAAGGCCGCTTGAAAGTTATTTCGGCCCGCTAGTGAACTCCGGATAAGCCTCCAGGCCGCATTCGGATACGTCTACGCCGCGGTATTCTTCCTCTTCACTGACCCGCAGGCCAACCACGGCCTTAATCGCGCCCCATGTGATAAGGCTGGCAATAAAGACAAAACCAAAGATGACGGCAGCGCCGATGATCTGCGTGACCACACTCGCGTCGCTATTGGTTAAAGGCACCGCTAAAAGGCCCCAGATACCCACGACGCCATGGACGGAAATGGCACCGACCGGATCATCTATCTTCAGTCGGTCGAGCCCCAGCACTGAGAGCACCACAATGAGGCCGCCCACAGCGCCGATGAGCGTAGCCGCGAGCGGTGAGGGTGCTAATGGTTCTGCGGTGATTGCGACCAAACCTGCCAGCGCACCGTTAAGCACCATGGTTAGATCAGCCCGGCCCAGGACCAGCTTGGCCGTCAACAACGCGGCCACGACACCTCCGGCAGCCGCTGCGTTGGTGTTAACAAAGATAGCGGCTACTGCGTTTGCCTCACTTACACTGGATACCACCAGCTCGGAGCCCCCGTTGAAACCGAACCAACCCAGCCACAGGATGAAGGTACCTAACGTGGCCAGCGGAAGATTGGCGCCAGGTAAAGCCTGCACCTTACCGTCCTTGCTGTACTTTCCTTTTCGAGCGCCAACTAGCCATACGCCGGCAAGGGCTGCGGTCGCACCGGTCAGGTGAACCACGCCGGATCCGGCGAAATCAGAAAACCCCATTTCGTTGAGAAAACCCCCGCCCCACTTCCAAAACCCTTGGATCGGGTAGATAAAACCGGTCAATACGACACAGAACGCTAGGAATGGCCAAAGCTTCATACGTTCTGCAACGGCCCCGGAAACGATCGACATGGCGGTAGCCACAAACACAACCTGGAAAAAGAAATCAGATCGCCCCGAGTAATAAGACCCGTCATACCAGCTTTCGCCCGTTGCGCTTAGCACCGCGGCCGGATCATTTTCGCTGCCGAGCAGGAAACTGAGGCCGGGCCAGATGCTGTTCACGGCCGAGTCGCCGGGATACATCAGGTTATATCCGATCAACATGTACATGATGCAGGCAATTGCGTAGAGCGCCACGTTCTTGGTCAGGATTTCAGTCGTGTTTTTGGCTCGAACGAGGCCCGCCTCCAGCATAGAAAAACCTGCGGCCATCCACATCACAAAGGCGCCCATGACCAGAAAATAAAGGGTGTCCAGTGCATACCTTAAGTTAAGAATATCTTCCACTTTTTTTCTCTCCCATTAAAAATAGAATTAGAGCGTGCTGCCTAGATGGCATCGGTCCCTGTTTCGCCAGTGCGGATCCGCATAACCTGCTCAATCTCGTAAACGAAAATCTTTCCGTCGCCGATCTTTCCAGTCTTCGCGGCATCGCTGATGGCCTCGATCGCCTGATCGACCAGATCCGCTGTAATGGCAATCTCAAGCTTGATCTTCGGAAGAAAATCGACCGCGTACTCCGCGCCGCGGTAAAGTTCTGTATGGCCTTTCTGGCGACCAAAGCCTTTAACCTCGGTAACCGTCATTCCTTTAATGCCGATCTGTGCAAGAGAATCTCGGACGTCATCAAGCCGAAAGGGCTTAATTACTGCGGTGACGAGCTTCATGTGTGCCTCCCTGTGAAAAAATTACTGGACCAAGGGGTATTACCCCGCTTAAATAACCTCAGTCAGATATAAGCAATTTTTGTGCCAGGATAAAAAGGCTTAAAAATTAGGTACTTTTTAAGATCAAGCTGACGAATGCACTCTCAAAACACACGCGGGTTTCAACACGCCCTTGATTGGTGCGTTCTTTGCCTTGATCTTGGCACTGCTAATATGAAAACCAATCAACCTAGCCGCCACGTGACACTCCGATATGAATACGCCATTTAAGAAAATCGCGCAGTCTCTCCAGGATGCTTTGCCTGGAGATCTTGCAGATGAAGTGAGGTCGAACCTCAAGATTCTGGTCGAGGCGTCCTTACAGAAAATGAATCTTGTGACGCGCGAGGAATTAGTGGTTCAAGAAAAAATACTGGCTCGAACGCGCGAGCAGTTAGAGACGCTTCTGGCTCGGGTGGAGGCACTAGAAAAAGACCAGCAGTAGCGGCAGTCAGATCACTTATCCCAAGGACGGGACTTTATGACAAGGAGAGGTCAACATGTCTTTTGCAAAGCTGCGCAGTCGTGCAGATGTAGGGCTTGATGCACCTGCGGTCTCGGTAGAAGTTCATCTTTCTGGAGGCCTTCCGTCGTTCGCTATCGTCGGACTTCCTGAAGCAGCGGTTCGTGAGAGTCGTGAGCGCGTTCGAAGTGCCATTTTAAATTCGGGATTCGATTTCCCTCCGAGACGAATCACGGTCAATCTTGCACCAGCGGATCTTCCGAAGCAGGGCGGGCGTTTTGATCTTCCCATCGCTCTGGGGATTCTCATCGCGACTGGCCAGTTGACCCCGCGTGATGAAGACATCGGGGTTGAATACCTTGGAGAGTTAGGGCTTGATGGCAGGCTGAGATCGGTGCCCGGTGTGCTTCCTGCTGTGATACGCGCCGGCAAAAATCGATCCGCCCTTATGCTGCCGCTGGACAATCTAAATGAGGCGCGCCTCGTCGCAGGAATCAGACTCTCGCCTGCTGCGAGTCTTTCCGAGGCCGCCGCGCATATTGCAGGTCAAGCTCAGCTGGATCCGGGCGAGAATCCTCTCAGTCAGACGACGCCTTTAAAAGATGTGCAGCATCTGGATCTAAAAGAGGTTCGGGGCCAAGCGCTAGGCCGCCGCGTGCTGGAGATTGCCGCCGCAGGCGGGCATTCCATGCTCATGGTGGGCCCACCAGGGTGCGGCAAGACTATGCTCGCAGAGCGTTTACCCGGCATACTGCCAAAGTTGACTCAAACTGAGGCGATCGAGGTCGCGGCCATTCAGTCAATCTCAAACGGAGGATTTGAGCCTCATTCTTGGGGACAAAGACCGTTTAGGGCGCCGCATCATAGCGCTTCAGCCGTGGCCTTAACGGGGGGCGGTTCGAGGGTCCAGCCCGGTGAGGTGTCTTTGGCCCACCATGGCGTCTTATTTCTGGATGAGCTTGCTGAGTTTCCGCGATTTATTCTTGACCAGTTGCGCGAGCCGCTGGAATCTGGAGTGATTCGAGTGGCTCGAGCGAGCCGAAGCGTAACCTTTCCGAGTCAATTTCAATGGGTGGCGGCGATGAATCCGTGCCCCTGTGGGTACGAGGGGGACCGCTCAGGGCGCTGCCGATGCACGCCCGACCAGATCAGGCGGTACTGGCAACGGGTGTCCGGTCCGCTGCTGGATCGAATTGATCTTCAGGCCCGTCTGTCGACGCCGCAGTTGAGAGTGCTTCGAGCCACAGATCCATCTATTGAAGCCTCAGCATTGGTGGCCGGACGTGTAGCGCAAGCACGCGACGTTCAATTGCAGCGTGCTGGCCTTCTGAACGCCTTCCTTGCGGGCGAGCGTCTCGAGGTAGACTGTGCTTTAAATAACGACGGGCGGCGCCTTTTCGACAAAGCGATGGCGAGACTGGAGTTTTCCGCCCGGGGCTTCTACCGAGTTCTCAGGGTCGCCCGAACTATCGCTGACCTGGCAAAGGCGCCAGATATCTCCGCCACCCATTTAGCGGAAGCACTTCAGTATCGGTTGCTGGACCGGCCTCCCACGTAAGGCGGTGCAAAAAATAGCGAGCTCCGCCTGCTACTGCCAGTCGGGCTTTCTTTTCTCAATAAAAGCGTTGATCCCTTCCACGGTATCGGGAAAGAGCATGTTTCCCGCCATCGTTTGGCCTGCCGCGGCATAGGCTTCCGCCAAAGGCATGTTGAGTTGTCGGTAAAACAATGCCTTGCCGGCACGAAGCGCGTCCGCCGGTTTATGAGCAATATTGTCAACGAGCTGATCGACTGCCGCGTCAAGCTCATCAGAGGGAACGGCCCGATTAATCAGGCCATAGGCAACCGCAGTGTTAGCGTCGATAAATTCACCGGTTGTCAGCATCTCGAATGCGCGTTTTCGCGACACATTGCGGCTTAAGGGAACACTCGGTGTAGAGCAGAAAAGCCCGAGGTTAATGCCCGATACCGCAAACCGGGCGCTATCTGCGGCGATGGCAAGGTCAGCGTTCGCGACCATCTGGCAACCTGCTGCGGTAGCCATGCCTTGCACTTTTGCAACACTGATCTGCGGCAGTTGAGCCAGCGTCACCATCATGCGGCTACAACGCGCAAACAGGTCTTCGTAATAGTGCTGCTCCGGACGGGATTGCATTTGCTTGAGGTCATGACCGGCGCAAAAGGCTCTGCCGTTTGCTGAGATCAGCAGCACCTTAATGTCAGTGCGCTCGTTAACCGTTTGCAATGCGTCCTGCATTGCCGACAGCATCTCCTCGGACAAGGCGTTATACTGTTTTGGATTGTTGAGCGTTAACTCGATGACGCCCGGCGAGTGATCCCTTTGGATCAGGAGCGGTTCAGGCGCTGTTGCATCTGTGCTCACGGTCATGGTCAAAATCCTCTATGCGCGTGCCGATACCCTACACGTCAACCTGAGCGAAGTAAACCGCGGTGTCTAAAATTTCGATTAACGATGTGCTGCAACTGGTCGAGGAACAGTTACCGTTCGCGGCCGAGCATGGATTTACGCTGGAATCGCTCGGGCGCGGAAGGGCGACGGTCCGGGCGCCCTATCTCAGTAAGTTTTTGCGACCGGGAGATACGATCGCCGGCCCGGTGATGATGGGGCTTGCTGACTACGGCATTTATGTGGCGCTGCTTAGCGAGATCGGGATAGTACCCCTCGCGGTGACTACCAATTTAAACATCAACTTTTTGAGTCGACCGGGACCGCATGACTTGATTGCCGAAGCAAGAATGATTAAGACCGGCAAGCGTCTAGCGGTTGGCGAAGTCGAGATTTTTAGCGAGGGGAGTGATACGTTGGTCGCACACGTGACAGCAACCTATTCGATTCCGCCACTTGGATCAGAGCAGAAATAATAGGGAGTATTCGGTGAAGGAGCGTGCGCTACAGGGAATCAAGGCTTGCGTATTTGATGCGTACGGCACGCTATTTGACGTGCACTCGGCTGTCGCACAACACACACACCGGATGGCTAATGCGTCAGCGGTTTCACAGCTTTGGAGAACCAAGCAGCTGGAATATACGTGGCTACGGACCCTAATGGGACGGTACGTTGACTTTTGGGAGGTCACCGGGGATGCGCTGGATTTTGCTCTGGATACACACCGTATTTCAGATTCACAACTTCGGGCGGATCTTATGCAGGCGTATCTTGGTCTTTCCTGCTATCCGGAGGTGCCCGGACTTCTTGATGAATTGAAATCAAAAGGTGTCCGCTGCGCTATTCTTTCCAATGGTTCGCCCAAGATGCTATCGAGCGCAATACATCATGCGAAATTGGAGGGATACTTTGATGCCGTACTTTCCGTTGATGGTATCCGAATGTACAAACCCGATCCCCGGGTGTACCAGCAGGCCGTGGACGCATTAGGGGTTGAGGCAACAGAAATCGCCTTTCAGTCCTCAAACGCCTGGGACGCCGCCGGCGCCGATGCCTTCGGCTTCAGAGTCATCTGGGTGAACCGCTTTGGCCAGAAGGCCGAGCGGTTGGGCACCTCGGTGGCTGCTGAAATAAAGGATTTGTCGGCTCTGTCGGACCTGATTTTGCGATAAACGCGCCGGAGGCGCTCTCTTGTTGTACCGCCGTCGGCTGTGCCGACCTGGACGCCTTACTTACTGTTTTTGACATAACCCTGCTAAGTCGCTACATTCCGCTTAGCGCCGATTTGAATATCAGCTTGCGGGCGCTTAAAAAATACGGCTAAAGCGAGGCTTCTAGGTACCCCGCTTCAGCCCCGACTGCAGCGGGTTTTTTTGTGCCCTGCGCTCGGCCGGATTAAGGAGGCAGGTTATGCACGATCTCACCGAACCTTTAAATATCGAGACGCTAGCAATTCGAGCCGGCCAGCGCCGGACGGCCGAGTTGGAGCATAGCGACCCCATTTTTGCCACCTCGAGCTTCGTTTTCGAGAACGCAGCGGATGCTGCGGCAAAGTTTTCGGGAGCGTCAGAGGGTAATGTTTACTCACGGTTTACCAATCCCACGGTGCGGGCATTCGAAGATCGTCTCGCGACGATGGAAGGGGGTCAGTTTGCAATCGCTACAGCATCGGGTATGTCCGCGATTCTCTGTTTGGCGCTCTCTGTTTTGAAAGCGGGCGATCGGGTCGCGGTCTCAGAGAATGTGTTTGGCTCGACCGTTTCGTTATTCTCCAAAACACTCAGTCGCTTTGGTGTGGTCACCGATTTTGTTGCGCTCACCGATTTACCCGCTTGGCAGCGGGCGGTGGGTCCAAAGACTCGCCTTCTTTTCGTGGAGACGCCTTCCAACCCTACCTGTGAAATCGCTGATCTGGTTTCACTGTCAAGAATTGCGAAGGAGGCTGGCGCATTGTTTGTGGTCGACAATGTCTATTGCACGCCGGTTTTGCAGAAGCCTCTTGAATATGGCGCCGATGTAGTGGTTCACTCGGCCACGAAGTATTTAG
>Ga0075478_10000528_pt1 | contig 13768 bp, 9 predicted proteins | sample DEB08_DNA_15_FD_71483 | JGI IMG/M metagenome (GOLD analysis project Ga0075478, IMG submission 71483) | Aqueous microbial communities from the Delaware River and Bay under freshwater to marine salinity gradient to study organic matter... | ecosystem: Environmental > Aquatic > Marine > Coastal ...
GAGCACGCGTGGCTGCATGACTCGGGTCGGGCCACTTACGAGCCGGTGACGGATGCCGAAGCGATGGAAGCGTTCTCGATCGTGAGTCGCACCGAAGGGATACTGCCGGCGATCGAAACGGCGCATGCTCTCGCGGGGGCTATGCGTCTGGGTCGAGAGCTCGGTCCGGACGCGGTGATCGTGATCAATCTATCCGGGCGAGGGGACAAGGACGTGGAAACTGCTGCTCGCTGGTTTGGAATCGACACGACGTGAATCCGCGGACCGCGGCCGTATTCGACGCCGCCCGGACACAGCAACGATCAGCACTCATCGGCTACCTCCCGGCGGGGTTCCCCACGGTCGATGACAGTGTCGAGATCTTTCAAACCATGCTCGACTCCGGTGTCGACCTGCTGGAGGTCGGTCTCCCGTACTCCGACCCACTCATGGACGGCCCCGCGATCCAGGAATCAGTGGAAATCGCGCTCGAGCGTGGGGTGACGACTGCCGACGTCCTGAACGTGGTCAACCGCCTGACGCTGGCGGAGCATCAAGCGGTGTACGTCATGAGCTACTGGAATCCCATCGAGCGATTCGGAGTGCAGAAGTTCGCCGACGAACTTGCCGCGGCCGGCGGCAGCGGCGTCATCACACCGGACCTGACGCCCGAAGAAGCCGATGCATGGATCGAGGTGACCGAGGCCGCAGGAATAGATCGCACCTTTCTCGTGGCGCCGTCATCGACCGATGCGCGAATCGACATCGTCTCTGGAGCGACGACCGGTTTCGTCTACGCGGCATCCACGATGGGAGTAACCGGGACTCGCGACACGGTGAGTGACGCAGCCCCGCAACTCGTGGGCCGGGTTCGCGAACGCACAGGCCAGCCGATCGGTGTCGGCTTGGGTGTCTCCTCTGCCGATCAGGCAGCGTCGATCGCCGGGTACGCGGATGGAGTGATCGTGGGTTCGGCATTCATCCGGCGAGTCCTTGATGCCGAATCAAGCGCCGAGGCCACGGCCGAGGTGGGTCGATTCGCTGCGGAGCTCCGCGAGGGGGTTGGGCGATCAACCCACCTGTCCGAGCCCGACGCATGAGCGCGTCGCAGAGGCGAACTATTCTGGAGATCGGCGTCTGACGAGGCGTCATGTGGTCACGAACGGAGATGTGATGGCAGCGGGAAGTAGAGAACGGCGCGATCGGGCGGCTGCTGCTCGGGCGGAGGCTCAGGCGGGGGAGAAACGCCGGGAGCGGACCGTGCGCATCATCGGGGCCGTTGCCGTCCTCGCCGTTGTCGCCGGAATCATCGGAGTCGCCGTCGTCGCGCGCAATGCAGACGACAACGCGAACGCCATTGATGTGATTGAGGCGGACCCGAACGCACCAGTTCCCGACGGTGTCCTTGGAGCCGACAGCGAATGGGCGTACGGGGTTCCCTACGGAACCGCTGGGGACGACGCCCCCGTTCTCGAACTGTGGGAAGACTTCCAGTGCCCTGCATGCGGCTCACTCGAAGAAGCGAACGGCGAGGGCATCGCCGAAGCAGCCGAGACCGGCATCGCGCGGGTTATTTGGCGTCCCACCGCGTTCCTGGACCGCAACCTTGGAAACGATGCCTCCAATCGCGCAATCGGCGCGTGGGGTTGTGCGATCGACGAGGGATTCACGCGGGAGTACCACGACGCTGTCTACGCCAATCAACCCGAGGAAGAGGGAGACGGTTGGTCGAACTCCGAACTTGTCGCGATAGCCGAAGACGTCGGCATGAGTGGAGCCAGCCTCGAGAGTTTCTCCGCGTGCGTCGACGACGAGACCTACCGGGTGTGGGCCGCGAACTCGACCCAGGAGTTCTACGACCAAGGAGTAGCAGGGACCCCCTTCGGCAAGATCGACGGAGTGGAAATCCCCACACAGTCGTTGGCGGATCAAGCGTCGTTGCTCGCCGCGCTGACCGAGGCTGCCGGCAACTAGCGCCGGTGACGCAACGATGAGCGGGAGTGCGATAGCGACGATCACCACGCAGGTCGTGGCGTCGATTCCCAGTCCCGACCAGGGCACGTGGTACTTGGGTCCGATACCGCTACGCGCCTACGCGCTGGCGATCATCGCCGGCATCGTCGTTGCCATTTGGCTCGGTAATCGCCGCTACGTCGCTCGCGGCGGAGAGCCAGGCCTGATCACCGACATCGCTCTGTGGGCGGTGCCGTTCGGCATCATCGGCGGCCGTCTCTATCACGTTGCCAGTGACTGGCAGATCTACTTCGGCACCGACGGCCGGGGATTAGCTGCGGCTTTTCGCATCTGGGATGGAGGCTTGGGAATCTGGGGCGCCGTTGCTCTCGGTGCGTTGGGTGCGTGGATCGGTGCGCGACGGCGACACGTCGCTCTCCCTCCGATCGCAGACGCGATCGCTCCCGGCATCGCGCTGGCCCAGGCAATCGGTCGATGGGGCAACTGGTTCAACCAGGAACTGTTCGGGCAACCCACGACGTTGCCCTGGGGGCTGGAGATCGCGCCGGAAAGTCGGCCGGTGGGCTACGAGACCTTCGAAACTTTCCACCCCACGTTTTTGTATGAGTCGCTGTGGCTGGTCGGGGTTGCTCTGATCGTCATCTGGGCGGATCGCCGGTTCACGATGGGCCACGGGCGCGTCTTCGCCCTGTACGTGCTGCTGTACACGATCGGTCGGGCCTGGATCGAAACCTTGAGAATCGACCCGGTCAACACCGTGGCCGGGCTGCGGTTGAATGTGTGGACGTCGGTCATCGTGGGGATCGGCGCCGCCGTGTATCTGGTGCTGTCGGCGAGATCCCGGCCGGGACGGGAGGACCTCAGCGCGGCGTCGAGTGATGCGACCGACGCGGACGACCGGAACGATGAGAACGACGAGAACCACGAGAACCACGAGAACCACGGTGAAGCCGGCGATTCCGACGCTTCCGATGACTCTGACGATCAGGCTCCCGTGAGTGAAATGTCACAAATGCAGGAAAAATCGGAAAAGTCGGACACTGCGGAGCCTGGTCCCGACGACACCGCGACGACAACCCCGTAGACTTCATTGTGCGGGCCAACGTCGTCCCGAACCGCCACTCCACCACCTCCGCAGCCGGTCGCTACTGCCGTGATGCGGGCGGTTTCATCAACCGACGACGAAGGAATGCCTGTGTCTCTCCTCGACGGATACGCCACCACTCCGGCCCGGCAAGGCTTGTATGACCCGCAATTCGAGCGTGACGCCTGCGGTGTCGCATTGGTGGCGACCCTGAGCGGTGTCCCTTCCAACGACGTCGTGAAGCAGGCACTGACGGCACTGGAGAATCTGGAACACCGGGGAGCGTCGGGAAGCGAGCCCGACAGCGGCGACGGAGCGGGAATCTTGATCCAGGTGCCCGATGCCCTGTTGCGTCGGGTGAGCGGAATCGAACTACCCGAGCCCGGTGCTTACGCCACGGGTATCGGATTCCTTCCCACGGACGGTCCTACGCGCGACTTGCTGATGGCGCAGATCGACGAGATCGCCCGTGACGAAGAGATCGAGATCCTCGGTTGGCGCCATGTGCCGACCGATCCATCCCTGGTCGGAGTGACGGCTCGAGAGTGCATGCCGGACTTCTGGCAGATCTTCGCTGTGGATGCCCGCAATGCCACCTTCGGACTCGACCTTGACCGGCGCGTGTACGCGTTGCGCAAGCGGATGGAGAACGAGTTGGGCGTTTACTTCGCGTCGCTGTCTTCTCGCACCATGGTCTACAAGGGCATGTTGACCACGGACCAACTCACACCCTTCTACCCGGACTTGAGCGACGTCGATATCGCGTCGACCTTGGCCCTCGTGCACTCACGTTTTTCCACGAACACGTTTCCGTCATGGCCGCTCGCGCACCCGTACCGGTTGATCGCTCACAACGGCGAGATCAACACCGTGGCAGGAAATCGGAACTGGATGACCACCCGCGAAGCCATGCTCACTAGCGATGTTCTCTCTGGCGACCTCACTCGCCTCTCGCCGATCTGCACCCCGGGCGCGAGCGACTCGGCCAGCTTCGACGAGGTCCTGGAGCTGCTCCACCTCGGCGGCCGCTCGCTCCCACAGGCCGTATTGATGATGATTCCCGAAGCCTGGGAGAACAACCCCGACATGGATCCACGTCGACGCGCGTTCTACGAGTTCTACGCGACGCTCATGGAGCCGTGGGACGGCCCCGCCAACGTCTGCTTCACTGACGGAACACAGATCGGTGCCGTCCTTGACCGCAACGGCCTTCGACCGGGTCGATTCTGGGTCACCGACGAGGGCTTGGTGGTGTTGGCGTCCGAAGCTGGCGTGCTGGATATCGACCCTCAAACGGTCGTGCGCAAGGGACGACTTCAACCAGGACGCATGTTCCTCGTTGACACCGCTGCGGGCCGCATCATCGAAGACGACGAGATCAAGGCCGAACTCGCGGCGGAATTGCCGTACGACGAGTGGCTGGACACCGGCATCATCTACCTGGAGGAACTGCCCGAACGAGAGCACATCGTGCACACCCACGAATCTGTTGCGCGTCGGCAGCAAACCTTCGGGTATAGCCAGGAAGAACTCCGGGTGATCATGGAGCCGATGGCGCGCGCCGGCGCGGAACCGATCGGCTCGATGGGTACCGACACTCCGATCGCGGCGCTGTCGAATCGGCCGCGTCTGTTGTTCGACTACTTCAGCCAACTCTTCGCGCAGGTGACCAACCCCCCGTTGGACGCTATTCGTGAAGAAATCGTCACCAGCCTGGCGAGCCTCATCGGGCCCGAAGGCAACCTGTTGGAATCTCAACCCGGCCACTGCCGCCAGGTGCTGCTGCCGTTCCCGGTCATCGACAACGATGAACTTGCCAAGATTCTGCACATCAATGCGGACGGCACGCTTCCGGAGTTCGCTGCGGCGCGCGTGACGGGGCTGTATCCGGTGGCCGGTGGGGGAGTCGCTCTCGAGAAGCGACTCGCAGAAATCTTCAACGAGGTGGATGCTCTGATCCGCCAGGGCAAGCGCTTCATCGTCCTGTCCGACCGGGAAAGCAACGCCCAGCAGGCACCGATTCCTTCGCTGTTGCTGTGCGCCGCCGTTCACCATCACCTGGTGCGAACCAAGACGCGCAGCCAGATCAGCCTGCTGGTCGAGGCGGGTGACGTGCGCGAAGTCCACCACGTGGCACTCCTCGTCGGTTACGGCGCGGCAGCGATTAACCCATATTTGGCGTTGGAGACCGTCGAAGACCTCGTCCACCGGCACGTGCTCGACGGCATTGGCGTGGAAAAGGCGGTCCGCAACTACATCAAGGCCATGGGCAAGGGACTGTTGAAGGTGATGTCCAAGATGGGCGTCTCCACGGTCGCGTCCTATCGCGGGGCGCAGATCTTTGAAGCCATCGGGCTCTCCCAAGAACTCGTCGATAGCTACTTCACTGGAACGGTGACCAAGCTCGGTGGGGTAGGACTCGACGTCATCGCGGAGGAGGTCGCCCGTCGGCATGCGACGGCGTATCCGCCGTCGGGAATCTCTCCCGCTCATCGCGTCTTAGCCGACGGTGGGGAGTACCAGTGGCGACGCGACGGGGAACCGCACCTGTTCGATCCGGAAACCGTCTTCCGGCTCCAGCACGCGACGCGGGCGAAGCGCTTTGACATATTCCGGGAATACACCCAGGGCGTCAATGAACAAGCCGAGCGCTTGATGACGCTGCGCGGATTGTTCGCCTTCCGCGATGGTGCTCGCGAATCGGTCCCCCTCGATGAAGTCGAATCGATCGAATCGATCGTGTCGCGTTTCAGCACCGGAGCCATGTCCTACGGGTCCATCTCCGCAGAGGCGCACGAGACGCTGGCGATTGCGATGAACCGCCTCGGTGGAAAGTCGAATACCGGGGAAGGTGGAGAAGACCCTGAACGTTTTGTGCCGATGGACAATGGTGACTCGAAGCGTTCGGCCATCAAGCAGGTGGCATCGGGGCGTTTCGGTGTCACCAGTGAATACCTTGTCAACAGCGACGACATCCAGATCAAGATGGCGCAAGGAGCGAAGCCGGGTGAAGGCGGACAGCTTCCCGGCCACAAGGTCTATCCGTGGATTGCCAAGACCCGACACTCCACTCCCGGCGTCGGGCTGATCTCTCCGCCTCCGCACCACGACATTTACTCCATCGAGGACCTCGCGCAACTGATCCACGATCTGAAGAACGCGAACCCTCGGGCCCGTGTGCACGTGAAGTTGGTGGCGGAGGTCGGTGTTGGAACCGTTGCCGCGGGTGTCTCCAAAGCCCATGCCGACGTTGTTCTCATCTCCGGCCATGACGGAGGGACAGGCGCATCACCGCTGACATCGCTCAAGCATGCGGGCGCGCCATGGGAGTTGGGTTTGGCGGAAACGCAGCAGACCCTGCTGCTCAATGGCCTTCGCGATCGTGTTGTCGTCCAGGCGGACGGACAGCTCAAGACCGGACGCGACGTTGTGATCGCTGCGCTTCTCGGCGCTGAGGAGTACGGGTTCGCGACGGCACCGTTGGTGGTCATGGGGTGCGTGATGATGCGCGTGTGTCATCTGGACACCTGCCCGGTGGGCATCGCAACGCAAAACCCCGTTTTGCGCGAGCGGTTCCAGGGATCGCCCGAATTCGTCGTCAACTTCTTCGAATTCATCGCCCAGGAAGTACGTGAGTATCTCGCCGAACTCGGTTTCCGAAGCCTCGATGAAGCCATCGGGCACGCCGAAGTTCTCGACATGCGCCGGGCTATCGATCACTGGAAGGCGGACGGACTCGACCTTGCTCCGATCCTTCACGTGCCCGATGTTCCAGACGGTGAGGCGCGTCGGAAGATCGTTGAGCAGGACCACGGCCTAGACAAGGCCCTGGATCAAGAACTCATCGAGATTTGCCGCCCAGCCCTTGATTCGCGTGAACCTGTCCGGGCCAATGTTGCCATTCGGAACGTCAACCGAACGGTGGGAACCATGCTCGGTTCGGAAGTGACGCGGCTGCACGGCGGCGATGGCTTGCCGGACGGAACGATCGACATCACCTTCCAAGGGTCTGCCGGTCAATCGCTCGGCGCCTTCGTTCCCGCCGGAGTGACCCTTCGACTCGAGGGCGACGCGAACGACTACCTCGGTAAGGGCCTTTCAGGAGGTCGACTCATCATTCGGCCCGACCGGGGCGCCCTCTTCGTCGCCGAGGACAACATCATCGCCGGCAACGTGATTGCGTACGGAGCGACGAGTGGAGAGATCTTCATTCGCGGACAGGTGGGCGAACGGTTCTGCGTGCGGAACTCGGGCGTCCACGCTGTCGTCGAGGGGGTCGGTGACCACGCTCTGGAGTACATGACAGGCGGTATCGCGGTGATCCTCGGACCGGTGGGCCGCAACGTCGGGGCCGGGATGTCCGGCGGGACTGGCTACATACTCGACTTGAACGTGAGCCGAGTGAATCCGGAAATGGTGGATCTCGATCCGCTCAGCGCCCAGGACGAAGACGAGCTGCACTCGTTGATCCAGCGGCACGTCGAGGAGACGGAGTCCGCCGTGGGTGCTCGATTGCTCGAGGACTGGGCCCAGAGCCGCCAGCGGTTCACCAAGGTCATGCCGCAAGACTTCAAGCGGGTGTTGCGTTTGCGCGAGGAGGCGATAGCCAGGGGAGAAGACCCTGTGCTGGCAGTGATGGGAGGCGGCAATGGCTGACCCGCGAGGTTTCTTGACCACCGACCGCCAGCTTCCCGAACGGCGCCCGGTCGATGTTCGCATTCAAGATTGGCAAGAGGTCTACCAAGACTTTGATGCTCGGAGTCTGGAAAAGCAGGCGGGGCGCTGCATGGACTGCGGTATTCCCTTCTGCCACCAGGGGTGCCCACTGGGCAACCTCATCCCGGAATGGAACGACCTCATCTACGACCGTGACTGGGGTCAAGCCATCGAAAGGCTGCACGCCACCAACAACTTTCCAGAATTCACCGGACGACTCTGTCCGGCGCCGTGCGAAGCGGCCTGCGTACTGGGCATCAACGCCGATCCCGTCACTATCAAGCAAGTCGAAGTGGCCATCGTCGACCGGGCGTGGGAGGCCGGGTGGATCACACCGCAGCCGCCGGAGTCACTGACCGGCCACACGGTCGCGGTGATCGGATCCGGGCCCGCCGGACTCGCGGCGGCGCAGCAGTTGGCGCGTGCAGGCCACACGGTCGCGGTGTATGAGAGGTCGGACAGGATCGGGGGTCTGCTCCGCTACGGAATCCCCGAGTTCAAGATGGAAAAGCACCACGTGGATCAGCGACTCGCGCAGATGGAAGCCGAGGGAGTTAAGTTTCGGCCGAACGTAGAGGTGGGAGTGGACATCACGGTCGCCGACCTGCGGCGACGCTATGACGCAATCGTCATCGCGACCGGCGCGACAGCCTGGCGAGACCTACCCATCGAAGGTCGAGAGTTGACCGGCATCTACCAAGCCATGGAGTACCTGCCTCCTGCGAACCGAGTGCAAGAGGGCGATTTCGAGGAATCACCCATCGACGTTGAGGGTCAGCACGTGGTCATTATCGGGGGAGGCGACACCGGGGCCGACTGTCTTGGTACCGCTCATCGCCAGGGAGCCGCAAGTGTGACGCAGTTGGAGATCATGCCTCGCCCACCCCAAGAGCGACCGCAGGCCCAGCCCTGGCCGACCTACCCCATGACGTATCGGGTGAGCAGCGCGCACGAGGAGGGTGGTGAGCGCATCTTTGCTATGTCGACACAGCGCTTCGTGGGGGACGCCGACGGTCATGTTCGCAACTTGGAGTTGTCCGAGGTGGAGTTCGTCGACGGTCGTTTTGAGCCGGTGCCCGACTCCGAGCGGTCGATACCCGCGGACGCGGTCTTCTTGGCGATGGGATTCACCGGGCCAGAGCAGGGCCCACTGCTGGAGCAGTTCGGCCTCCCGCTCACCGAGCGCGGCTCCATCGTGCGCACGGACGAGTACGCGACCGACATCGACGGAGTCTTCGTCGCCGGGGATGCGGGCCGAGGCCAATCCTTGATCGTGTGGGCGATTGCGGAGGGTCGCGCGGCCGCCGCGAGCGTCGATCGGTACTTGACCGGTGACACGAACCTTCCGTCTCCCATTCGAGCATCGGCGCGGCCCCTCACCGTGTAACCGGTTACGGCTAGGCTTCCCCCCATGCGCAGAGCCAAAATCGTGGCCACGCTGGGCCCCGCGACCTCCTCGCCCGAGCAGATTCGGGCGCTCGTGGACGCCGGCATGGATGTGGCCCGTTTGAACCTCTCGCACGGTAACCACGAGGACCACCGACAGGCCTACCTCGCTGTTCGCGAATCCTCCGATGCCAGCGGGAAGGGCGTCGGGATTCTGATCGACTTGCAAGGGCCGAAGATTCGACTCGGATCTTTCGCAGCAGGACCTGTGCACCTCGAGCCAGGTGCAGACTTCATCGTGACCACCGAGGATGTGGCCGGCGACGCCACCATGGTGTCGACCACGCACGATGGTTTACCGGACGATGTCACTCCGGGAGATCTCGTTCTTGTCGATGATGGTCGCATCGAGTTGCGAGTGACCAAGGTCGAGGGGTCACGTGTCCACACCACGGTCGTCGAGGGTGGTTTGGTGTCCGATCACAAGGGCTTCAACCTCCCGGGAGTTCCCGTGAGTGTGCCGGCTATGTCGGATAAGGACGTGGAGGATCTTCGCTGGGGGCTTCGCATGGGAGCTGATCTTGTCGCTCTGTCTTTCGTCCGCAGCGCTGACGATGTCAGCGCCGTTCACGACATCATGGACAACGAAGGCATTCGGGTACCGGTACTTGCGAAGATCGAAAAGCCCCAAGCGGTGGAGAATCTGGAAGAGATCGTCGAGGCCTTCGACGGAATCATGGTCGCCCGCGGAGACCTTGGTGTTGAACTTCCGATAGAGCAGGTTCCGCTCGTTCAAAAGCGCGCGATCCAACTGTGCCGGCAGGCCGGAAAGCCGGTGATCGTCGCCACGCAGATGTTGGACTCGATGATCACCGCCAGCCGTCCCACGCGCGCAGAGGCGAGCGACGTCGCCAATGCGGTGCTCGATGGCACCGATGCCTTGATGCTGTCGGGAGAAACGAGTGTGGGGCATAACCCACCGCTGGTCGTGGAAACGATGTCGCGCATCATCGAGCACATCGAAGGCGAGGCACTGGATCGACTTCCCCCCTTGGAGGAAAGTCGTACGGGATCCACGGCCCGGGCGCTCACCCACGCGGCCGTGTCGGCAGCCCTGTTCGTTCAGGCAACTCACCTGATCGCTTTCACCGAAACGGGGCGGTCAGCTCGCCTGATCGCCCGTTGGCGTTGCGGCATTCGTCTGTTGGCGTTCACCCCCAACCCGCGGGTACGAAGCCAACTCGCTTTGGTGTGGGGGGTAGAGACCTTCCTGGTGCCCCAGGTGCGGCACACCGACGACATGGTCATGCAGGTCGACAAGGCGCTGCTGGATATCGGTCGTGCCAGCGCCGGCGAGCGCGTGGTGATCGTGGCGGGCGTGCCTCCGGGTGTCCCCGGGACCACGAATGGCATGCGGGTTCACAAGATCGGAAGTGCCGGCCCGGGCGGCGGGGTATAGCGCGGGCGGATGCCGTTCTGAGATAGGTTGGTGTCGTTCCTTTAAGCCCGTCCCGTGAGGCGGGGAAGGTGGTCTTCTTGTCGTCTGCACGCGTGGTCCTCGACCAGGCTGACATCAGCCGTGCGGTTCGACGCATCTCTCATGAAATCGTCGAGAACTCTCGGGGAAGCGACGACCTCGTCATTCTTGGAATCCCCACCCGAGGCGTGCCCCTGGCGCGCCGCATTGCTGAGACCGTGGCACAGATCGAGGGTCATCCTGTTCCCTGCGGTGCGATCGACGTCACGTTGTATCGCGACGACTTGCGACTACGGGAAGTTCGAGCGCTCGAGCCGACCGATATCCCGGCACAGGGAATTGATGGGTGCACCGTCGTCCTCGTTGATGATGTCTTGTATTCGGGGCGAACCATTCGCGCTGCCCTCGACGCTGTCCATGATTTAGGCCGACCGGCCATCGTGCGGCTGGCAGTGATGATCGATCGGGGTCATCGCGAACTGCCGATCCGACCGGACTTCATCGGAAAGAACCTGCCCACAGCCAAGGACGAGACGGTGCGCGTGCGTTTCGTGGAGGTCGACGGGGTAGACGACGTGATGATCGATAGCGAGTCGGTCGGTGATGCAGATGCTGGGTAAGCACCTGCTCTCTGCCGGAGACCTCGATCGAGCCCAGGCGCTCATGATTTTGGACACGACTGCCGAACTCGCATCCGTGACGGAGCGTTCGGTGAAGAAACTGCCAACCCTTCGGGGTCGCACGGTCGTAAATCTTTTTTTCGAGGATTCGACGCGCACTCGACTGTCCTTCGAATTGGCGGCCAAGCGGTTGTCCGCCGATGTGGTCACCTTCTCGGCCAAGGGTTCGTCTGTTTCCAAAGGAGAGTCGCTCAAGGACACGGCATTAACTCTGGAGGCCATGGGTGCCGATGCAGTTATCGTCAGGCATGGCGCCTCGGGTGCGCCGTACCGTCTGGCCACTGCAGGGTGGATCGACGGCTCGGTCATCAATGCAGGTGATGGCACTCATGAACATCCCACGCAGGCTCTCCTGGACGCCTACACGTTGCGCTCCCACATCTGTGGGGGACAGGGGGATTTGCAGGGAGTTCACGTGGTCATCGTGGGTGATGTTCTACACAGCCGCGTGGCCCGATCGAACGTGTTGCTCCTGCACACTCTCGGCGCCGAAGTGACCTTGGTGGCGCCCCCGACGTTGATCCCGGTAGGCGTGGAATCGTGGCCCTGTTCGGTGAGCTATCACCTCGACGACGCACTGATGCAAGCAGATGCGGTGATGATGCTCCGGGTGCAAGCAGAGCGGATGGCGGGGTCCTACTTCCCCTCCACCCTGGAGTACTCGAGGTTGTATGGCCTTGATGCTCCGCGGCTCGAGCTGTTGAAAGATCGTGCGATCGTCATGCACCCCGGCCCGATGAACCGTGGCTTGGAAATCTCCGCGGATGTCGCCGATTCCTCTCGGGCCGTCATCGTGGAGCAGGTGGCCAACGGCGTCAACGTACGCATGGCGTGCCTGTATCTGCTTCTCGGTGGCGCTGGTTCGGAAGCAGGTGGGGACTGATGGGTGCGGTCGTCCTTCGCGGCGGGGCTCCCTATGGCCTCGATCCACACGACATCGTCATCGATGACGGTGTCATTACGGCGATGACGCCGTCGAATCAGTCCGGTAGCGATGCTCTGCATGCTGAGGGCGTCGAGCTCGAACTCGATGCATCCGGCTGCACGGTCATCCCCGGCCTCGTGGATCTGCACACCCACCTTCGGGAACCGGGGCGCGAGGACGCAGAGACGATCGCGACGGGGTCTCAGGCGGCGGCGATGGGCGGCTTCACCTGTGTGCACGCGATGGCGAACACCTCGCCGGTTGCCGATACCGCCGGTGTGGTCGAGCAGGTATGGCGTCGGGGAGTAGAAGCAGGCATCGTGGATGTTCGCCCGGTAGGTGCTGTCACCGTCGGGTTGAACGGTGAGCAGCTCGCGGAACTCGGCGCCATGGCGTCGAGCGCTGCATCTGTTCGGGTGTTCAGCGATGACGGTTTGTGTGTTCACGACCCACTCGTGATGCGTCGGGCATTGGAATACGTCAAGACGTTCGATGGCGTGGTTGCTCAACACGCGCAAGACCCTCGGCTCACCGAGGCGGCCCAAATGAACGAAGGTGCACTGTCCGCTCGCCTTGGTCTCGCGGGGTGGCCCGCAGTCGCGGAGGAAGCGATCATCGCTCGTGACGTCCTGTTGGCCGAGCATGTGGGATCACGGCTGCATGTGTGCCATGTATCGACAGCCGGCTCGGTCGAGGTCATCCGATGGGCGAAGGCCCGCGGAATTCCCGTCACGGCCGAGGTCACTCCCCACCATCTCCTCTTGACCGAGGAGCTCGTCGAGAGCTTCGACCCGATCTACAAGGTCAACCCTCCGCTCCGGCGTGCGGAGGATGTCCACGCGCTACGCGAAGCCGTTGTCGAAGGCACGATTGACATCATTGCGACCGATCACGCCCCGCACCCGCGTGAAGACAAGGACTGCGAGTGGGCGGCGGCGGCGATGGGCATGGTCGGGCTCGAGACGGCCCTCGGAATTGCCGTCGAGGTGTTCATCGAGTCCGGCCTGTTGACTTGGCGGGACATTGCGGACCGCATGTCGACTATCCCAGCGCGCATCGGGCAGGTGCCGGATCAAGGAATGCCGATTGCGTCAGGATCCGCGGCGAACATCACGGTCTGGAATCCGTCGGCGCAGGGCCCGCTCGAGGTCGATGCGCTGGTGGGCAAGAGCGGCAACAGCCCGTACCTGGGCCGGCGGATGCCGGGAACCGTGCGGCATGTGCTTTTCCGCGGGCGTCCGACGGTCGTCGATGGAGCGCTGGCGTGAATCGGGGAACAGTGATGCCGATGCTCGAACCCGTCGTCGTGGTCGCCGAGGAGTTCACCGAGCAGGCGAGTGTGTCTGATTGGCCCGCGCGATTGGCGTTGGTGGGCTTGGTAGCCGGTCTGATCGCGCTCGCCTTGTGGGGGATGCGACGGGGCTGGAAAGGCAGAGTGGCGCGGCATTCCTCCATGGCTGAACCGTCGGCCTTCGATGCCCCCGCGACGTCCGGTGTTCCCGGCCTGTACCTGGGAACGTCGGTCTCTGGCGATTGGCTTGATCGCG
>Ga0075478_10000542_pt1 | contig 13613 bp, 24 predicted proteins | sample DEB08_DNA_15_FD_71483 | JGI IMG/M metagenome (GOLD analysis project Ga0075478, IMG submission 71483) | Aqueous microbial communities from the Delaware River and Bay under freshwater to marine salinity gradient to study organic matter... | ecosystem: Environmental > Aquatic > Marine > Coastal ...
GTCCACAATTCCAGACTGTGAGATTCTTTGTCCAGATAGGTTTGCAGTTGAGCATGTGAACTCTGGATTTGCTGCAGCCTGCTCAAAGTCTTTTGAACACTCTACTGTTGCTCCTGCATTTGTGTATCCTGGAGGAACTGTCAAGTCAAAAAACAGAGTCACTGTTCTATTTGATCCTGTAGTGTTTGCAGAGTGACTAGTGATAGCTGATCCTCCAGAAGATGCTTTGATAATTCCTACAGCAGCAACTGAGTTTGGCTTTGTAATGACTCCAGCTTGAGTGATGCCTCCTCCTGTGAAAGCTGCATCTGAACATGCAAAAGCAACTCCTCCTGGAACACTTACTGTGACAGATATTGATTGTGAAGCTGTACATGATCCAGAGACTCCATCAGTTGCTGAGACAATCACATTTGTTGATCCTCCAATGTTGTTTGAGTAGATTGTGAGTGTGCTGCCAGAAACTGAAGCATTGACTAGTGTCTGATTTGCTACATAAACACTGTAGTTTGTGATAGGGTTTGAGCTTGAGAAATAGCTGCTGAGATTTACTGTGTCAGAATCACCTCCAGAGTCAATTGACACTGCAGAGATTGATCCACTTGCTGTCACTCCTCCAGAACAAGTCACAGGAGGATCAGATGGAGTTGGCTGACTCACAATAAGAGCAGGCTGTTCTATAGTTCTGTCACAGTCAATGTATCCATCTGCAGAGTTTGAGTAGTTTGCAGGAATAGAGATTCTTAAAGTCAGATCTCTGTCTGTTGCTGTTGTCACTGTTGCAAACTTGTCATTGCTAAAATCTGAGTCTGTAGATGTGATTGACAATATAGTTCCTAGTGCTGTTGCTGGTTGACTGATTTGCCCTTGCTGATCTATAGATAGATTTTGGATGCCTGCAGTTCCACACTGAAAAAGTGGAAGAGGAGCAACAGGCTCTGTCAAATTCAAATAGAATGGACTTCTGACATTGATTTTTGTACTCATTTTTCTGCTGTTGTTTTTAGTCTCTGCTCAATATCTAGAGCAAAGCTTTGTTTGATGTCTTTAGGGAGCTGCTTGAATGCTATTGTGAAGGGAGTTGTGAAAAACAGACTAGGCTTTATTCCAGATAGATAGATGCTTCTGGTGATAAGAAACACCAGGCTCTTTCTTTTTGCAAATCTACCTTGATCATCTCTTGTTCCTGGAATGCCTTTTCTGACTACCCAGGAGTCAATTGCATCTCTGAGCCTTCCATTTCCTTTGTACTTACCAGATCCAAACTTGTAGGGACTTCTAGGTGCTTGTTGCTTTCCTCTTCTCTTTGCTCCTGGAGGAAGCTTTCCTGGATTTGCTCCCTGGACTCCTAGATCTACAAAGTTTGCATAATCCTCTGCATAAAATTCAAGCTCTATGATGCCTCTTTTCGTGTCAATCTTTGGCTCACTATATCCTAAAGATTTGGATAGCTTAGAATTGCTCTTCAGCTTCCTTCTAGATTTAGATACAACTGTCTTTCCAAATCTATTGAGTGCTTTCTTTAGTGATCTAAGATCTTTGGCTTCCATTAGCAGCTTGTCATAGTGTTTGGCATTGTCACTGTAAATGATGCAGCAACTCCTGCTAGGTTATTCTCAAACCTCTCTGTGAAAAACTCACATGAGAAGGGAGTGTCTAGTTGATAGCTGTGCCTGTAGTCTGATTTGCGTTCCAGGACTGCATGCAATCTTCCTGCAACTGCAAGCTGTGTGTTCAGCACATCAATCTCATTGTTGTTTCCTCTAAGTTCTGAGGTGTTCTCTTCTTTTGAGATGTCAACTAGATCCATGAGAATCACACCTACATCTACAGAGATTGTGTTTGCATTGATTGTGGCATTCTGCACCTGGAGGTGACAGAGTGGATAGATGTTTGATCTGTTGAGGTCAATCTCTGTGATGTCTCCCTGGGTTACCTTATTGACAAAAGGCTCTGCAATAGCAGCCTCCTGGAGATCATCAATAACTTTGAAGTAGGTATTCATATTGTTTTGATAAATATTGGAGTGAGTTCCTCAACTGTTTCTATTTTCATTGTCACGAACTCTTCAAGCCATTCAAGAGCTTCATCAAAATCCATGTCTTTGTCTGCTACCAGGACACAATCAATTGCTTTCCAGAAGTCATAGATGGCAACCTTTGGATCAGATGCAGAGATTCCTATCAGTGCATTCTCAAACCCATCAGACAAGATGATCTCTTCATCATCCAGGAGCAGTGATCTGTCATAAAGTGAGTTGATCAATTCAGCTTTGTTTTGCATTTTTTATCTTTTTTAGTTCTATCTCTGTTTTTTGTTTTTCAAAACTCAACCAGGTCAGACATGCTGCATAGTTTAGATTTGAGATCTCTTCAAATTTTGTCAAATCACCTTTTGCAATTTGATAGAAGGCTGTCCACCAGCCGAAATTCTCTCCAAGTGCTTCCTCATTTGTGGAGACAGTTTTCTCACTTGTTTCTGTAAATAGAACTCCAAATGTTTCAGAGACTCTTTCCTTAAACTTTGCAAAAAAAAAATTGCTCCTAGAGCTACATCTAAGGGCATGTCTTTCATGTTTTCTCTTTTGTCTGAGTCATAGTCCTCTATCAAATACTGATCTTTGTGCTTCTGCTTTACTTTCCTGTAGAGAACTCCCATTGCATCATCCATTGTGTCCCAATCACTCATCAGTGTGTCTAGATCCACAAACTCTCCAAAGCTCATGTCTGTCAGCACAGGGATGAATCCATACTCAGTGCCATTCTTTTCAAACCTCTGGATCAGCTTTGGTTTCTCTTCAAACATCTTGTTTATGATCTCTGTGACCTCAACAATTGATGTGAACTTGTACTGATCAACTTCTGGGAGTGGAACTCCACAAAAGATCTCTACTGTCTTTTTTCTCAGAAAGTCTAGATCTGGATCTTTGCCCAGGATCTTGTTAAATTTCTGGTATTGTCCCAGAGTAAGCTCTGAGAGTTTGTTTGGTACTGTGAGCTTTTGTGTTTTCATTTATTATAAAACGGATGTGTTTGTGTTTATCGGTCTAGGATTCTACAGGAAATTGTATTGTCCCTCGTATGGATTTTTGAGCTGATAGCTGATTGCATATCTGAGGCTGTCTAAGGCGTGATTGTATTTGTCAATCGGTGTGTTTGATTTTCTGTCTAGCCAGATGTAGTTGTTCAGCTCTTTGATTAGATGCACAGCCTGGTCATCACTGTGGATCACTAGATCATAGTCCTGGAGCATGGCAATGCCGAATGTCACACTCCCTTGACCTTTGATGCTGGGTTTGATGTTGCATGTGCTTTTGAGTTCGTGGATAAGTCTGACCTCGCTGGAGTCTGCAATGATCAGAGAATCTCCTGCATGTTTTCTGTAGAGTGTTCTGAGATCTGATGTTGTTAGTGCCTTGAGATAAAAGCAGAGCTGTACATAGATGATCTTTCTGTCTTTGTCAATTGATGTTTTCAGAAGCACATTCTCATCCTGGGAGAAACCAAAGTCAGCACCAAAGACTGCTGGAGATACTTCCTGGAACTCTCCTAGTTTCCAATTCGTATAGATCACACCTTCTGATCTCTCAATCCAATTCCCTTCAATAACAGCTTTGTATCTCTCAGGTCTCCTCTGCTTCATCCTTTCTATCTGAGCAATGTAGCTTTTTGATAGATTGTTGATGTTGTCTTTGTATGTAGTGTGAATGTAGGTTGTATCTCCTTTTGAGAAGTTGCTTCCAGGAGCAACAGATCTGTCCTGGTAAAACCTTTGATAGATGAAATGTTCCTTTGTGCTAGGATTCAGCAGCAGGATCACCCTGTTCTGTTTGTCCTTCTGTCTGACTGAAAGATCTATCTTGTCAAATGACTCCTCATCAATCTCTTCTGCTTCCTCCATAACCCAGGTTGTGACTCCCTGGAGTGATTTGAGATTTGCTGTCTGATCTCCAGATGAGGTCTTGATCCCTCTGAAGAGGATCTTTGATCCGTTCTCTCTGTTGACTATCTCATCCCTGGTGATTTTGTACATGGGATTTAGTCCCAGCATCTCAATCTTCTCTTTGAACTCTGGAATGATAGAAACACTTGCAGATCTAAGTGTGTATCTGGTGAAGAGAATTGTGTGTCCTGCTTCCTGGGTAAGTCCTAGCAAAAAGACTCCTGTGAAAAAAGACTTTCCAGATCCTCTTCCTCCTGTGAGGATTGTGTATCTAGTCTCATTCCAGAATCTTCTGTACTTTTTGCTGAACTCAATCTGTGTCTGCTCCTGGATCATCTTTAAAAACAAAAAGCTTTGAGAAGTCAATAGAAGGCACATCTGAGTTGAGGTCAATGTTTTCCTTTGCTTGACCATAGCCAGAGTCTAGGAGTGCCTTATAAGCACCTACATCACCTTGCCTGGCTTTCTTGATTAGTGCTAAAGTCATCAGATCCTCCTGGGACATCTGCTCTTCCTCCAGGGTTAATGGATTGACAGCTTTGATGTTTATGTTCAGCCACTTCCTGGCAGTTGTTGATCTATTCTTTGCACCTTTTGGTCTCCCATTAGGATTGCCAGACTGCCCTTTTTTAAATTGATATTTTTTGATGTCATCTTTTGCCATAAAGCTGCTGTATTTATGCTGTACTTTCTACAGTGTTTTGATCTTTAGCTTTTCTATTGTTTAGCACTCCCCTTTTGTCTTTGAGTAAGTCAACATAGTAGCCTGTGATCGGATTGATGTTGTAGTTCCAGAAGTCCTCTGGAAAAGGATCTCCTTGCCTGTATTGTTTGAGACCATGTTTTTTGTATTTCTTTTTTTTAGTCATGATATATAGTTAAGCATAAATCAATAAATGGAAGATATAGAACATAGTCTGTGCAGTTGTTTTGATCATAGTGTCTGAATCCGATGACCATTCCTATGTAAAATCCTAAACTCAGCTCCCAATCATTTTCCACAGCAATCACATTTTGGTTTCTCTTCTTTCTCTTCCATTTCTTTTGGCATTGGTAGATCAAGTCCCCAATCATTGAGATCATCAACCTCCCACTCATTTGCCAGCATGTCAAAGTCCCAGCTTCCTGCATTTGTATTGTCTTTGATGACAAACTCCTTCTGTTTGGATTCACTCCATCCTTCTGCAACATCAATCCAAATTTCTGACATGCCAGCATCTTGAGCAGCTCTTAGTCTCATATTGCCTCCTAGCACTAGCAAATCCTCATTGACAACAACAGGGCGTTTTTCTAGCATCTCTGGAAAGGTCTCAATTGACTTGACCAGGGAGAAGTATTTCTCATCTTTGATCAGCCTAGGATTGTCTGGGTGCTTTCTGATCTTGTATATTTTCTCAAGCCTTCTACTCATATCTAGCCATCTCAACTCTTAAAGCTTCTACAATACCACTCAAACAAGCAGAGCATGATGAAGGCTTTTCATTTGTTCTGTGGACTTTATTGTAGATAACATAGATCATGTCTCTCTCCTCTTCTGATTTGAGTCTTTTACCATTGTAAGTCTGAAAAAACATCTCTAGGAACTCGTACTCATCCTGTGTCAGATTCCCTTTTTTTGGAAACCATCTATTGAGAGCTTCTTTTCTTTCCTGGCAGCCACATGGTTTGTTGATTGCTTTTGATACTGTATCAACTGCCTTTTTTATTCCCAGGGGTTTGGTCACATATTTCTCAATGTCATCTCCTAGTCCTTTACTCTTCATAGTAGTGGTCTTTTAGTTTCTCATTTATCTTCACTTTGCATCTTTTAACTGTTCTGTATATTGTAGAGACAGAGAGCTTTGTTGCTTGACTCATGTTGTTTGTGTGATTTTTAAACTCGTATCTGTAGAGATTAAAAACTGTTTTGTCAAACCAATAGAAGCTGTCAACATAGTCATCAATCATTTTGTCAATGTCTTTCTCACTTTCCAGGATCACTTCTGGCTGCTCTTCATGATTTTTGTTTGTGTGTCTTTTTAGATAGCCTATGTTCTCATCCAGGGAGATGTATTTGCTCTCTTTTCTGATCAGATCTATGTACATGTTTTTGACTGTCTTATATAGTTTAAACGTGCCAGAGTCAGATATTCGGTCTAGAAATTTGTTGATCATTGCAGGATTGTTCTCAGCCTTTTCAATTTCAGCATACATTTTCAAGAAGAGATCCTGTGTGATGTCCTCATGGTACTGACCTTTGAGCTTGAAGTATTTCACATCAATGTCATAGACAAAATCTTTGATCCTGTCATAGCGTTTTGCAATATATTCTAGAGCTTCTTTTTTTGTCATTTGTTTAAAGCTTTGTATTTCTCAATGATCTCCACCAGATCAAATCTGTCCCATTTGTATCTCTGCTTTTTTGAGAGTTCTACTGTCTGCTCTAGATCATAGACTCTGTCCATTCCTATCTTGTCAATCAGATTGATTCTGTAGTTTAGAAGATCCCCAGATTTGTAGTAATTGCAGGAAAGGCACTGTCCATGCACATTGTCCTCATTGAATCTGAGCTGTGGATGTTTGCCTGCTGAATAGAAGTGACCAGCCTGGAGCTTTGTTTTTTTGCCACAGGAGATGCAAGGCTTTCCCTGGTCTCTGTTTCTGATGTAGAGGTGAAAGTGTCTGACAGCTATCTTGATGAGCTGTGCAACTGTTTTATTTCTGTATATATTTTTAGCCATGATCAAATGGCTATCTGGACACTATAAAGCTACAATCTTCTAAAGCACATCAAGTCTAGAATGATTCAACAATTTCGATAGGTTATAAACAAAAACTCCCCACATATAGCAGGGAGTCAAAAAAAACAAATTAAGATGAAAAAAAGTTAGCGTTTTTTTGCTTGTCCCATTTCCCATGTCCCTAAGGTTTTGGGATTTGGGACAAACTTTTTAGGCACGCTTCAGCCTATGCTACAGAAAGCTTTGTTTGAATGTTTTTCTGTGCTTCTTGATAGTGCTTCTGAAAAGCCTTCAGATAGTTTGAAACTGTAGGCTCTGACTTATTAATGATCTTGGCAATAGTTTTCTGCTTTTTGCTTTGCATCTTTAGTTCTACTATTTCTCGCATGATCTTAGTGTTTAGCCTGGTGTGCTTTCCTATCCTTTCATAAGTGAGTTCAAATCTCTCATTCTTTTTTTCTTTGATAGGTTTCTCTGTTTTTACTTCAGAGACATTTGCTTCCAGGTGTTTCTGGAAAATTGGTGTGAGTGCCTGGATGATTTCGGTCACCAGGTCTTGAGTTGTGTTTGTCATGTTCTTGTTTTTAAAAATTAAAATGGTAAGTCATTTTTAGTCTCCTTCTCTGGAGTGTCTAGTATTGGAAAAGGTGTCAGCTCCTGGTCAGCACTGTTTTCTTTTTCTGCTTTCTCTATTGCATATCCTTTGATTGCATTGAAAGCTCTGTCAGCTCCTTCTTTGTCTGTCCATTTTTTGCCAGATAAATAGGCAACTACTTTGACCTCATCTCCATCTGCTATGTTTGCTTCCTGGAGTGTTTTGATTCCTTTATCATTCCATTCAATCTTAAAGAAATCAGAGTAGTTCTCTTTTTCTAGATCTGGAATGTGCAGGATCATGTCCTGGTTTGTGTAGTTGTTTCTTGTTGTTGGCTCGCCTTTTTGATAGACAATGCCATTGAGTTCTAGTTTTATGCTCATGTTTTAATATTTAGTTGATTTACGTTCTGTAGAGACCTCAGCTAGTCCCTGCTTTGTTTCTATGTTGCTGCTGATTGATCTATTCATGCCTACTTCACATCTCTGATCAAAATAGGTTTGAAATATTTTCATGATCTTATCTATGCCAAGTGATTCATAGAATGATCCATGTTGTCCTTTGATGATTTGATTGAACAGCACAGTGAGATCTGCAAACTTTAGTGATCCATAGTCTGCCAAGATCATGTGAGTTGCATACTCAATCTGTTGCTCAGTCATTGGTCTTTTTAAATCTAGGAGCTGATTGAGATGTATCATCCAGCCTATCAAGATTGCTTCTATGGTATTTGTCCCAGCCTCTCTTTTGACTGAGTTTAGAGTTCCTGTTGTTTTGTCATCAATAGCCTCTTCTATTGTTTTGACTTTTGTTGCCATTGTTAGCATCAACTTATGAGGATTGTATTTTTTCAAAAGCTCTCCTCTGGAGGCTTGAGTAGTTACTTTTTGAGTCATTGTTTTTGGTTTTTATGATTATTTCATCCTCCCAGCTTTTGTTGTTTAAAAAAGTCTGAGGGTTTTTTCTATAGGCTTTCTCTGGAGTTGCTTCTAGGTATGCAGGCAAATAGTCAATGATCTGCTCTTTTGTTTTCTGTGATAGAGCATTCCATCTTTTTTCTATTTTGTCCTTTGATCCTACCTTTTTGTCATAGAGATCCCAGAAATCAGAAAACGCTGGAAATATTTCAATTACAATATCATCTACATTTTCATTTTCATTTTCATTTTCTAAAGGCATTGCCATGGCATTGCCATCGTATAGAGTCTGTTTAGTAGATGATTTGTCTTTGTTCCAGCGTTTTAGGGCGTTCTGTCGCTGTTTAAGAGAATGAGCAGCTCTCTTCTCTCTCTCCTGCTCAACTCTTTCATTGTAGTAAAGACCATTTTCATCTATGCGAAACTTTGCCAGGACATCTGCAGTGGGAATGCCATGGCATTGCAATTGCATGACCTTCTTTGTCAAATGCCCTTTCTGGTGCTGTAAACAAAGCAGAGTGATGAATTGTCCTCTCTCCTCCATTGTAAGGTCAGAGACTCCTGTGAGAAAGTCTGAGCTGTAAAACAGAAAGGCTGGATCTTTACTCATCTGTCAAAAGCAGTTTTGATGTCTGTTGATCTATTAGCTTGATGATCTCATCCTTTGTGATAGAGACTGTTTGGTTTCCTTCCAGGATGTCAACTGCAACTGCATAGACTCTGGCTCTATCTTTTTCTGAGATCCTTTCTATGAGTTCAATCAAGGCTTTTTTGATCACTTGCGTCTCTTCTTTTGCATCAATCACTAGGAATCTCCCTATAAAAAAATCAGCTTTTTCTCTGAAGTCTTTGTCTGTTGAGTAGAGATTGTCATATTTTCTACAAGCGTGTAGGACAGAGGCATGGTCTCTGTTTATGTACTCGCCAATAAAAGACAAAGAGAGTCTCAAGTGCCAATGGGCAAACTTGCAAAATATCTTTTGCAGATCCTGCTGGTGTCTTTTTCTTGATTTGATTCTGATGTCAACTCCTGTCTCATCTAGAATTGTGTTTACATAATCACTCAAAATGTAGTTCTGAGTTCCTTTTTTTATTGGGTGTTTTGGTTTATATTGATTCATAATTTACGTTTTTGTAAAGCTCTGGGAGGCTGAGATATAGTCCAGATAGCTTGCCTCCCTTATGCCTTAGTCAATACTATTGAAGTTTTATTGTGTTTCCATTTAGGGAGTGGAAGCTCCTCTCCATTGTCATCAACAAATTTGTGACCTTCTAGAGTTACAGTTGCTCCAGATTCAACTCCCTGGAGTGCTTTTTTATACTTTTCTTTTATATTGTTTAAATGCTCCTGCATAGTCATGACTTGTTCACAGTCTGAGTAGTCAACTGTCTTTGATCCTTCTCTCCTGGTGATCTTATAATCTCCCCAGATATAGTGGTCAGTGCCTACAAGATCATCTAATGCCATCTCTTCAAGCTCAGAGAGTGTCTGTGTAAATAGCTTTTGAAGTTGTTTGATCTGTAGTACTGCAAAAGGAGCAGGAAGGTTTCCCTGTGTCACTTGTCTGACTACATCATCCAGGAACATCTTTGCTGTTCTCTTTCTTATTATTAGCTCTTTTTCTTTGCTGTTAACCTCTGATGCTAGTTCTATTTTTTCTGTCATTTTTATTGTTTTTTTGATTCTAAAATGGCAAGCATTTCAGCTTTTTCTTTCTTGTCTTTTTCTATTTGTTCAATTATGATCCAATAGAGTGCATTCCATTTGTCTCTGAGATGTTCAACAATCTCATCATTCTTTCTTTTGATTTTTTTTGTCATTTGTGTTTTAGTTTTGGTGATTAAATTCTGCTTCTTTGAGACAGTATCTGCACAGTGGTGTGTTCTGGAAAAGCTCATGAGCTTGCCTGCCACAATTTCTGCAACTCTCATCTCTGTCTATGTAGTACCTGTGATCTATCATGACTGCTGCTCATCAGCTTCCCACTTGTCATCTTTAGAATAGACTCCCTCATTTGCAAATCCTGTGAGATTTAAGATTGCCCTTCCTCTTCCTCTTTTCTCAGCCATGCAGGCTAAGTAGTTGACCTTGCAATTTGATTTAGATGCCTCTCCTATGGTTTGATAGATAGGATTTTCTCCCCATTTAGCCAGCACCCTGAAGGTGACATGCTCTCCAGGAACACACAAACCTTCAATTGGTTTGAAGTCAATTTCTATTTTTTCTATTGCCTGGATCTTATCAATGCCACTTTTTAGCATGAATGGCACTTCTTTTTTTCCATACTTTACAACTTGAAAGTCTGATCCTACTAGACCATAGACTTCACTGAGTTCTCTTAGTCTATCTGATTTCATGCTGCAAATTGTTTTTCATCCTTGTAAAGTCTCTCAATGTGAGCCTTTAGTTCTGCAACTGTTGTTTTGATGTTTCTAGCAACTGTTGTGAATGATTCTGCTGTGAAGCCTAAATCTGTATTTGGGGGAATGACTAGCCTGCCTTTGTCATTGAATTTGAAAAAGGGACTGATTGTCCAGACTTCATTGTTTGCTTTTACTGTTGTGTAGATTGTGACCATTTGATGATCTGTGTCAAATGATAAACTGAATTTTGAATGTAACATGTTTTAAGGGTTTAAATATTCATCTGCTGCTTGCTGTGAGACAAGCTTTCTGTTTCCTCTGTAGACTACCTTGAGCCTGCCTTTGACTATATCATTCTCAATTGTCTTTCTATTGAGACCAGACATGTTTGACATGTCTTTGATAGTTAAGAAATTTGCCTGCTTGATCTCTGGATCAGAGGCAATGATATTGTTGAGTCTATTTATCTCAGCAATACATTTGTCAAACTTTGCTTCTAAAGCTTCTAGTTGAATTTTGTTTTCTATTTCCTGTTGCTTATTCATTGTTAAGCTTTTAAAAGGTGAGCAATTTGATTTTTGTACTCAACATGTTGAGCTGGTGTGAAAGCAAGATCTTTTCCTGTTTGATCCTCAAGTGAGATCACTAGAAAAAGCTGCTCAGTAGTGCAGTGGATTTGATTGTGCTGTTCCATACTGCCAGAAATTATAAGTGACATTCCATTGCTTAGTGTGATCCTTTGACACTTGTACTCAATTCTCACTGTGTTTTTGTCAACTAGGACCTCACTCTTGATTGTCAATTTGTTAGTTTCTTTTAAAGCTTTTAGTGCTTCCTGGTGCTGTTTTCTTGTCATTTTTTACTAATTTTAGGACAAAGGCTGCATCGGAATTGACATAGTTTGGTGCATTCTTTGTTGTTATTGGATACAATTTTAGTACAAATATCTGATTTAAACTAATTTTTTACCAATAAATGACAATTTTTATCAATTTATGACAAACAAAACACATGGAAGAAAAATCACCACAATCAAAGAGACTGCAGAAATTTGTTGACCTCACAGGCTATTCAGTCAATGAGTTTGCGAAGCAGTGTAAAATTCCCAGCACCAGAACTTTAACAAGGATTTTGACAGATGGAGGCAAGCCTAGCTCAAAGATTTTAGACAAAATCATCAAAAGATTCCCACAGCTCAATCATGATTGGGTTGTCTTAGGATATGGAGAGATGATAGTCAAAGGCTTTGAAAACAGAGAGGTCACAGCAGACAGTCTCCAAAAATCAACTCAAGCGAGCTTTGGAACTATACAGCAGAGCATGGCTGATCATGATTTTTCACTTAATGAGCTTGCCAAGGCTGTCAGAGATGCAATAACCAGGACAGACACAATGTCTCAGTTTGTAGTTGAGGCAGCAAAAAACACACTAGAAAAACAAGAGCTGATGGCTGATTTGTTTTTTGAAAAGGTTGACAATAAGATTCAAGAAGTTGATCAGCATGTTGCAAACCTTTTTCATTTGCTGAATCAAAGAGAGCGAGAGCAAGAAGATAAAGAGGACAAACGAATTGAAAAACTAGACGTTCAAAGAAGAGAACTCATAGAAAATAAAATGCAAGTTTTGTTTGAACAATTTGACAGGCTGGCTGAAAGATCAGAACAAACATCAGAGGCAATCATCAAAAGTTTGAGAGAAAATACTGCCAAAGCCATTGAAGAGCTGTCAAACAACTCAAACAAAAACACAAAAGATGCAATGGACTATCTAGGAATTCTTAGCAAAACAAAAAAACCCTAGTCCCAGGCTTTGATGATAGCCTCTGAAAGCCTGTCCTTGTCTACTCTGATGTAGTTTTCCAGCGTTTTAAGAGACTTTATTCCTGTGACTTTCATGATCAGAGAGTGACTAACTCCTTTTTGCTCAGAAAGCGTGATGAATGTCCTCCTGGCTGTATGACTTGCAATGAGTTTAAATCTAGGAATCTCATCAGTGTCCTTTCTGTTTCCATAAAATCTGTCTCTGGTGACTATCTCTGTGAATCCTGCAATACTACAGATCTCATGGATGTGGTCATTGAACTTTTGTCCAGATATTGTCTTTAGTTTCCAATCGTATTTGTCAAGCAAAGCTCTGAGCTTCCTGGTCAGTGGAATGTAGGAAAACTGTCCTGTCTTTTTTGCTCTGATTTCTATGTTGTTTCCCACAATGAACTTTTTATCAAAACGCTTGTAGTCTGAAAATCTCTGTCCAGAGTAGCAACCGATCAAAAATAGGTCTCTGTAGTAATCTTTGACAGGATCAAGCTCCAGGTTCTCCAGGATCTCAAGATCAGATTGAGAAAGTGAGATGTGTGATGTTTCTCTTTTTTTGATCTTTACATCCTTGAAAGCAGAGTTGACAGCATATCCATTTTTGACACACCAATTCAGAAAAGACTTGAAAAAGCCCAGCTTCCTTCTCAGTGTATTGTCAGAGATGTTTTTCTCTTTTCTAAAGTATGCAATCAGATCATTGAAAAAAGCACTGTCAAAATCAGACAAATAGAAAACTTTGTTTTTCTTTTTCTGGATCTGCATGATTGCTGTGTGCAGCCTAGTGTATTTTTGCCAGGAATCCTTTTTGACAGACTCACTGTCTTTCTTTTGCTGAATGTAGATCTGGAAGTAGTCAGAGTAGGGGAGCCTCTTAGTGACTTGAGCAAGCTGAAAATGCTCATCAAACTTTTTTTTGACTATCTCTTTTGTCAGACTTTCCTTGTAGTACCTTTTAAGATCATCAAAGACTTTCTGGTATTCATTAAGCTCATGTGTGATTTTTCTGTTTGCTTCTCCTATCTCACCTCTCCTGGCTTTTGGTCTTTGTGTTTTAAGATCCCACTCAGATCTCTCAATTTTTATCTTTGTAGAGTATCTACATTTTTTTCCATAGAGATAGAAAACAAAAAAAATGTAGTTTTGAGATCCATGTAGCAAAAAACTCATGTAGTGTCCGTTTTGGTGTCCGTTCAAAACTACAAAATCCTAGTAAATAGTGTCAAATATTACCAGGAAAAGACAAAAATGCTAGTTTTTA
>Ga0075478_10000546_pt1 | contig 13605 bp, 19 predicted proteins | sample DEB08_DNA_15_FD_71483 | JGI IMG/M metagenome (GOLD analysis project Ga0075478, IMG submission 71483) | Aqueous microbial communities from the Delaware River and Bay under freshwater to marine salinity gradient to study organic matter... | ecosystem: Environmental > Aquatic > Marine > Coastal ...
GCACGTGGGCCTACCAATGTTCGACATACGTAGCCTAAATTCTCGCTTGTCTGCCCCGCCAAACTGACGTGCAAGCGCACCCATGACATCCAAACCAATCTGTTTGATTGTCTCTTGGGACATGGTTGACTTGCCATTGGCAGCGTCGTCCATATACTTATGCAACGCCAGTTCAGCTGGGTGATTCATATCATTCTACCTCTTCAACATCAATGTCAACAAAGGATTCAGCAAGTTCTTTCTCTTCTTGAGTAGCTTTCTGAACATGCTTCTCTTCCCAATCAGACAGTACCCTACGATTATGGTTCTCGACTACAGCTTGGAAGTCCCTGAGTAGCTGTTGATCTGCTTCCGTAATCTCGTGGATTGTGTCAAGGTCTGCTTCACAGACTGGCACATAGTATGGGCCATTCGGGCCTTTACGTTCAGCCGTAGACACAATGATGTCGTGCATGATGGGAAGACGACGATGCTGCGCAAACTTGTTTGACACATCACCAAAGTTTTTGTAGCCTTCCTTTACTGCCACGTCAAACACAAAGGGTGTGTCCACCAGTTCAGCAGGATTGCCTTCTTCATCCTTCGCATCTACAAAGGTAACAGTCCCGTACATAGAACGTGTACGCTTGATAGAACGAATGAGAGTCTGCATGTCGTCAGACAAAGCATCGAAGTCCTTGATGTAACCAGAAGGTTTACCACAGTTGAAGTTGCCTTGGTTGTCCTTGAGGTCAATGTCCAGATTCTCTGCCATGACTGTCTTCACATAGTTCTTGTTGACCGGATCATACTTCTGGTACAGAAACCTCTGCATGAACAGGCGCATCCTGATCTTCTCAGCGTACACAGTCTTGCCTTCGATGTTTGCCAAGAAGAATGAACCAGCCGACACGATATCGACATTCATTGTCTTGCCATTAATCTCTGCCTTACCCTTGATTGGCTGACTGTGAATCTTGATACGGGCAAGACTACTCTTACTCTCACCTGTATCAGCAGCCATGCCTAGCATCTGTGCCATAGCTGCATAGTTATTGGAATCAATTACTGCAAGTTCACTCATTTATATTTGCTCCTTTCTTGAGAAATAGAACCGTAGTTTTATCACACTACGTCCTTTGTGTCAAGCCAATTTTCACCTATTTTGGCTTCAAGTTCGAGTGGTACATTAAAGACTATGCCCCATCTCATTGTAATTAAACCAGGAAGATCGGCATTAGTTTTTTGTATAATGTCAATCACCTGACGTTCTTCATCTGGGTGTACGTCAATGACGATACTGTCATGCACAGTGTTGACTACACAAGACTGCATACCTACCAGCAGCTTCTCAATGTGAAGCAGGGCAATAGGCACAATGTCTGCCGTAGCAAATGACTGCACAGGATAGTTCTTGATCTGCGTAAAGTTAGTGACCTTGCCACTCTCAAGACGATGCACACCCTCAAACTTAAACTGCCGACCAGAGGGTGTAGTAATCATCTCTGTAGTTAAAGCCTCTTTAGCCAGTCGGGTATGCCAATCTGCGATGCCTTGGTATTTTTCCGTGAAGTGTGTGTAGTATTCTGCTTCCGCTGGCGTTCTGCCAAAGCCCGTTGCTCCATATAACGGCGCGAATGTATGCGCCTTCGCAGTCTGTCTATCCGTAGGCTGACCAGCATCGGTAATAACTTTAGCGGTGTATGCGTGAACATCAAACCCAGTAGATACTTCTTCAATTGCAACTCCATCTTGTGACAGGAATGCAGCCGCACGAAACTCAAGCTGTGCAAAGTCTGCTTCCAATACTTTACCATTAGGCCAGCGAGATACAAACACCTTCTTGACAGGGAATGTACCACCACGTGGCATGTTCTGCATGTTGGGGTCTGCACCAGACAGGCGTCCAGTGGCAGTCCTATGTTGTAATAGGCGCACATGAAGCTTACCATCCTGCTTTGTATGTACGCGAATGCCATCAACAAATGATGACAGATATGTTTCGACAGCAGACAAACGACGAATCTCACGCAGGAATGTAACTGCATCATCCATACCCTTGCTGTTTGCTGCCTTCTCTAACACCTCAAGATTATTCTTGCTTGTGCTAAAGCCACTAGCACTAGCCCACTTAGCATTGGGTGGCGTAAACTTTAGACCAGCCACTTCCTTAGTTGGCTTGAATAGAAAGCCACCAGCTGCACAGGTAATGCACTTGTTTGGCTTGGCAAAGGGTGTGCCATCCTTCTTCACCTTACGAATGTAACCTGTGCCTTTACAGTCACTGCACTGCACTGCCTCTGTCTTATATAGATACTGTGTCTGACTACGCACCAAGTCCTTGAAGGGTGTGTCACGCATGTAAGGGTCAATGGTATTAGACCACAGCGTCTTGTCTTTCACCTTACGGCTGTAGATTACCCACGACAGTTGCTCTGGACTGTTGAGATTAATAGGTGTGTCACCCATAAGTTCACGAACCTGAGACTGCAAGCTGTCCAGAAGTTCCTGCCTCTCTTGCTCAAATTCCTGGCGCACCTCATCCAGCTTTGACAGATCAACTGCAAAGCCACGCTGATAGATACGTGCCAGACATGTAGCCACCTGATTAGTAAGGTCAACTGTACCACGCAAGCCAGCATCGTCCTGACTATTCAGACGAAGCATCAGCTTGTCTGCCAGTTGCTGTGTAGCACGTAGATCAGCAGACAGATACTCTGACAGTTCAGAATGAGGAATGGTACGTGTACTGTAACCTTTCTTGAAGTATTCTTTCAGCGTATCCTGCTTCCTCGTATCCAAGGAATATCTTTCAGCACATGCTTCAAGGGACAGGGGTTCCTTAACACCACGCTGCAGCACATACTCTGCCAGCATTGTATCAAAGACTGGCCCATCATACTTGAAGCCAGACTCCCACAGCCACAGCAAATCATAGGCAGCATTGTGACAGATCAGGACAGTAGTTTCATCCAGCCATTCCTGCACACCTTCATGCCCCATTGGAGTAGCATGTTCGTCGGCATGGTCAAACGTAACCAGCCATTCCTCACCTCTGTCATTTAGCATACCAACCATCGTCAGGCTGTTACTAGCCTCGAATGGATCAAGGTGCATCTTGCCGTCACGCTGTGTGACAGTATTCTCTACGTCAAGTGTCAGTTTCATATCTATACCTCGTATCTGCCAATAGTGTAATTCAGTTCACAATGTACCCTGCCATGCCAGCCAGTCAGCTTGTTCTTGACTACGCACAGGTGACGCTGTGTGTCTTCCTCGTCCTGCCCATCAACCTGTGGGTTCTTGGCAATCAGCACCATGAGGTCTGCCTCTGCTGCCTTACCTGTACGTGAACCTTCCATCATACTCTGGTTCAGGACTGTCTTACCCTCTGCCTCTGCACTCAACTGTGACATATAGAATACAGCACAGCCATACTGCTTGGCAATCATCCTAGCATAGATAGCGTTAGCCTTGAGTGCTTCATCAGGCCGTGAGTAGCCAGACATTGTAGCGAATTTATCACCCATGTCAAGCACTAATACATCAGGCTTGTATGATTTGCACACACTCTCTACCCATGCCATGTCCCTGCCTGTGGAATCCTTGATACGAATCTTGTCAAAGACAGGACGATACAAGTCACGTGCCTTGGCAGGATTGTTCTTGACTTCCCACATGGTGAGGCCCGTTGCTGCAGTCAGGTAACGTGCTGCCACACGATGGTAGCTTTCCTCGTTACACAAGACAATACAGTTGGCACCCTGATGTGCAAAACCACCTGGTCCTGCAATGATGCTGGCATGGAATGATGTCTTACCTGTATTCGGTCTGGCACCAATCTCAATCAGATGCCCATCGTTGACGCCCTCAACCTTACGTGTCAGGGCAGGAATGTTGAATGTCCATCGTGCTTCCAGATCATTCTTGGCAATAATGGTGTCGATGGATATGTCGTCCCATTCGATGTTCAGCTTGGGTGTGAAGTCATCACCATACTTCTCTAGAAGCTGCTGTAATGGCTCAAGACTGGCCTTGTCACCGTTCACATAGTCGAACCCCAACTCTGCAATCTCTGCCCCTACAACCTGCTGGAACAGGCGAGAAAGCACCTCTCCTGCCACGTCGTTACCCAATGGGTCAGTGCGCTGGATGGACTGAAACAGACTGTTGTACGACTCACGCTGCGCTGGTGTCATTGATGGGTTGCTGGATACAAACAATGCCTGTACCTCTTCTGGGGTAACAGTGCGACTGTAGCGATCCATCGCCACATCAACTGACTTCTTAATCTTACGCACATCTGTGCTGAACAATCTGTCGGGACACCTAGCCCCACGATGATTCTCGTAGAAGTCCTTGTTCATCAGACTCCTGATTAGTGATAGTTCCATTAGTTCCATTATGCTGCTCCTAGCTGTTCAAGTTTCTCTATGTCGGTTGGGTTGCGATACTTCAAGTCTTTCTCAAGTCGCAGCACCTTTACATTTGATACGTGACCACGCAATTCTTTAGCCATTGCAATAGTCTTCGGTAGTACGTCGGGGTCTAGTGCAACGATAGCTGCTGAGAACCGTGTGAGATAATGCTTGTGTTCTTCAAGCAATGTTGTGCCTAGCAGTGCGACCCCGACAAACTTCTCACTGCCTACCACAGCTGCACTCACACAGTCCTCAACAACCACGGCGACATCCCCTTGGCCACTGGTATAAGGAACACAGGAAGACCCATACCTTCGCCACTTGGGGAGTCGCTTTGTCAATGCCCGACCCGTGGCATCAACAATCTTGTTGTCATGCACGACAGGAAATACAACACGGTCTTCCTTTACGTCGTGTAACAAACCTAATTCCTTTTCATCCAGACCCCATCTAGCACACCACCGATTAAATTGCAAGAGGTTTTTATTCGGCACGATATACTGAGGCAACTTAAATTCTTCTACCTTCGTCTCCTGCTGCACCTTCATACGCTTGATGTCGTCAGGTGTCATGCCTACACGCTTGCCACCACTGACACCACATGATGCCTTGTAACAATTCCATACGATGTTACCACCGATATTCGATACAGTGAATGTCTTGTACCCTTTACATACAGGACAGTTGATACGTTTAGATTCACCGATATATAATGATATATCATTTATTATATTATATATATTATACATTATATATCCCCTTCGTTTGCGGCATCTAATGTGCTTTTACCATGACTGCTTCGCTTTGTCAATGCGTAATTTGCAGCATCGTATGTGTTTTTTATGTACGGCTTGACCGATTGTGGGTTAGCGTGTCCTGTAACCGACATGATTTGTCCTATTCCTACACCAGCCTGAACCATTTCGGTTGTGCCAGTACGTCGCAGGTCAGACAGTCGGAGAGTGTCAGGCAACCCAGCGTTGCGAATCAGTGCGCGTCCATGTTTCGACATTTTGAAGATGGTGTATGGTTCATACTTCCCATCAATGGGATTCGGACGAGGCGCAACATATTCCTGAAACCCAAAGTCCTCATGCTGTTGCGTCAGCATATCCATCAGGTCATCAGATATGGGTAGGTACACCTCTGCCCTACGCTTTGACTGCAGGATGTGTACGCGCTGCTCATCAAAGTCGATGTTGTCCCACTTGAGTAGGCGCATGTCGCCCACACGCTGGCACCATTCATATGCCATCTGTGCAATCAAGCCCAGATTACGTGTGTTGAAATCGCTGTATGCTGTATCCAATAGCAGCATGATGTCGTCCTTTTCCCACAGGGTTGTTCTACTTTTAGGTGTACGCCTACGCACAGCATTGAATGGATTACGACTGACCATCTCCATACGCAAGCCGTGATTATACACGACTCGCGCAATAGCCATCGCCTTGTTGGCAAAGTGGATGCCTCTCTCACACCATTCATCGTATGCAAGTTTGCACATTTTGCTTGTCAGTTTATTGACATCCACCCTGCCAAAGTTTTGACCATCAATCTTTGTGTCCAAAACCTGGCGAATTATGTATTCATAGTTAGCTTTAGTTTCATCCCGCAACTCTTTGTATTCATAGGATGAATAGTAATCACCAACCATTTCTCTGAAGCTAGTCATAGTCCGAATGCCAACAGAATAATCATGCCGACAACTGCAATGATAATGTCCATGTTATTTTTCTCCTAATCGCAAGAATCCCAGCGAGACATGACTGCCGTATATCGACCAGTCTCAGGATCGTGTGTTGTTCTATCGACTCGTGTGTCGTACCCAAGAGGGTGGTACTGTTGTAAGTACCACTCTACTTGTTCGTCTAGGTCTTTCTTCGACACGGCTACTAGTGTTTCCTTGACACTTCTAGGCATCTAAAAGTCCCACTCTTTGATCTCAATGTCCTTGTCCACGAGTGCGTGTCGCAGCCCCCACCATGCGTTATCGACTGCACGTAGGTCATCGTAGTCTATCGAACACATCTCACTGACGCGAGTGCGAATCGGAACCCATGCCTTAAGCAGTGTCATCATAGCTTCCTGTTGGTGTGGTGTCATAGACTTCCAGCATTCGGTTGCTGCTTCGCGCTTAATATCCCATTCAGTTTTTTGCTCACTCATTGTGTTGCTCCTTTCATCCAGCCAGGAATATCCCGACCTTTGTTGTACCTTGCAAACCTAGCCTTGTCTGCAATGTAAAAGTTACGATATGATTTGATAGGCCAGTGTTCGTCTGTCTTCAAGTGATCCATACCACTAAAGCATTCAGGGTGCTTGGTTACATGGTTGATTGAATCAACAGGCAGGAATTGCTTGCCGTCAGCCAATGCCATGAAGTGCTTGCTTGCACCGTGTACCTTGCCATAGCGATATGTATATTCTTCTAGCATAGATGCGTACAGATTGAAAGCATAAACGTAGTTCGCTTGGCTACGCATTGCCCACAATGTGCATGGGTGCTTCTGATGCACAGGCTTATACAAGTTCTTTGCTGCTGCGTACTCCGGTGCATGATGCCACAGGCTGGTGCATAACATCTGCGCTTCCTCTAGTGGCATCTTCACAATGTGCTGGTCACATAGCTGCTTGGCTATGGCCTTGGGGTGGTGGTCCAACAGGAACCGGTTCATGCTATTGCTCCTGTGTTTGCTTCCTGTTCCTCGTAGTCGAACTCAGCTTGCATGTCACTGATGCTGAACTCCCAATCAAGTTCGGGGTGTGTGGCAATGGCAAGGTCAATGTCAGATTCACAGTAGTCAAGCAACTGTCCATCCTCATGTACGAACCAGCCAATGTACATCCAGCCCTCGTCAAAGTAACGCGCGTCAATCTCAAAGCCCATCTCTACCAGCTTGTGGAAAATTTGGTCAGGCGGCGACCATGCTGACAGGAATGAGATGTTAAGCTGGTTCTCACCGGCACGTTCACAGTGTGCGTCATAGATGTCCCACTTTGTACCCCAATTCTCAAGCCGCCAGTTGTACCAGTTGGGGCCATCAGACAATCCTTCGGTGCCTTCCAACTCTTGTGGCATTGGGATCAGAGACTGGCACAGTGGCGTATCCTCTGTGTTCATGATGTTGTAGATCATGTCAATCTTCTGTGGGTCTTCGTGTGACAGGATAACCCTGTTGTCGGTATGATTAGGCATAGGTATGTCTCCTTGTTACTGGTTGATGTTGTTATCGTCATAGTGATAGAACATTTCTTTCACCCTGTCAATGTCAATCTTGAACCACTCATTGCGTCGTTCATCTGCGTACTGTTCCAGTGTACGGTGCATCAATGTCTCAGCCTTGCGCCTGTTCTTTGATTCAATGGTACAGACAATCTCGTAGTCTCGAAATGGAGATGATGTCTGATATCCATTGAGGCGATCCTCTGCAATGGTGGCGCAGCCGATCTTCACCCACTCAGGCCATGCCTTGTTGACGATGGCATAGACCTCACCTGTTGGTACACTGTCGATCTTCTCATGCGACCACGCATCGTCCAAACTTTTATAGCGTCCAGGTTTATGCAATGGGTGTGACTTGGGTATATACTTACCATTCACAAACATGCGTGTCGTATTCTTTTCAGCATGTGTGTCCAGTCGTTGCCGGTATCGCCGGTTAGGTGCGACGTACCACCATTCACCCTTGTCGAACTCAATGTTGTTTGATCGTGCGTAGTCTGTGTCAATCTTCTGTGTCATGTTCTGTAATCTCCTCATAGTTGTTAGTGTCGATGTCTTCATCTGTCAGCCCGACAATATCAGTGTCGAACCAGTCGTGTTCAAACAGGAATTGTTTCAAGCCTTGCAGCATTAGTTCCTCATCCATGTCAGTCCATCCTCGTAATGAAGTAGCCTTCGTCGGTAGGCAGGGCAGTGATGGCGTATGGGTAGAAGTATACGGTGCCATCCTTTGTGTCCATCTTGCCTACATACTGTAGGTCATCATCCTCGTCATAGTTGCTCTTGTAGGAACCGTCCTCTTGCACGTCGCCGCCGAAACGATACAACTCACCAAAGCCGTAGCGTTCTGTCATGTATTGCACAAGGTCTGATTCACCCAGCATGTTATACTCTACCACCCAGTGTGGCAACAGCCCCAAAGATTCCGCGAGATGTTCCTTCGGTGCGTCATAGTGTGTCGTGTTAAGTGTCAGCATGTTGTGGGTACTCCCTCTGTTTTCGTAGAATTGTTTGATGTATTCGTAGTCCATTGATGTAGTATCGAACATGTCCTCACCCATTGTCAACCCCCTTGAATATGTGTGCGATAACGTCAACTGTCCACCCATTGCCCAGCATCTTGTAGCGTTGTGTGTTGCTGACATGGGCTGTGTAGTTGTCTGGCACAGTCTGCAGCCTCTCGCATTCCAGTGGCGTCAGCTTGCGAAACTCTGTCATCGTCTCGTCAGTGAATACAAGCTGGCGTCTGCGCTTCTCAAAATACTGCGTCAGGTTGCCGCCCTTCCAGTAGTTGGCGTCGATGCAGTACGACTTGTCCCGATCCACATAGCCATCCTCGATGATGTCGCACAGCTTGATACCCTTGTCGATAGGTTCGTAGTACCTACCCTTGAATGAGATGTTCGTCCAGTAGTACCGTTGCCTATTGTGTGCCGACACCTTGTCGCTGTTTATGAAGATAGGTTCGACACCCAGCGCGTCACTGATGACATCCATAGATTCCTGTTTCATCTTGACGTTTTCCAGCAGGAAATACTTTGGCTTGAGTTTGCCCAGGATTTTTACGTACTGCCAGAATAGCTTTGATCGTGGATCATCGAAGTGACCATGCCGTCCTGCGCTGCTGAATCCTTGGCATGGACTGCCGCCGATCAGCATATCAATGCCACCCTTGTCTGCCATAGCATTGACCCAATTCATGAACGCTGGACTGGTACAGTCGCCAAGCTGTACCGTGTCAGGGTAGTTGGCTTGCGCTACCTTGATGGCGTACTTGTCGATCTCGCTGGCGTAGTATTTGCTGACACTGATGCCAGCACGATCCAGCGCAATACGTCCGCACGACATGCCGTCAAACATCGAAAGAATATTCATAGCCCGAACTCCTCTTTGGCCTGTTGATACAGAACGTCTAGTTCTTCTTGATATTCTTGATACCTCGACCAGTCGTCGTCTGTCAACAGGTCAATTTGTTTGTCGGTCAGCAGGTGGTGCCACGCATACAGGTTGATGATGTCACCGTCCGCATTTCGATCCAAGTCTAGGAAATCTGACATTCGCATTTTTCTGTGTCCCTCTTTTCCATACAGGTTGTCTGCTTCTTCTGGTGTTAGGTCAAATCTACCACAAGGTGACTTGGTTCTGTCAAGTATCCAAATGCCACCATACTCAAAGCCCTGATCCATTAGGCTACATCCTTTCCAAACCAACGCTTCGCTGTCATGTCATTGATGACGTACTTGGTGCCGGTGTTCATGTCTTGCACGATCCACGGGTTCTTTCTGGCGCGTGTCTTGTAACCTACCAGCGTGAAAGATTTACCCTGCTGGTCTGCAATCTTGCTGGTGTCCAGCCCATCAATTCGGGCGAATGTTTCGAGGTCACGTTCTTCCTTAGACGATGCCCCATCCTCTCGCACTTCGACCTTGAAGGTCACTTGTGCGTCATCGTAGCTGGCATTGCCTACATGAATGCTGTACCCATCAATGCCGTGCTGCTCGAATATTTCGTTCAGCTTGTTACGTAGTGCTTTCGCTGTTGCTCTATCCATGATCTAGTACCCCATCTTTTGACGTTGCTGTTTGTTCTGCCGTTGCTGCTTGCGAATAGCAGCGACTGGCTTGCGATGTTTAGTCGATATCGCTTTGACCTTTACCGGCTTGCGATAGGTGAGAATTTTTTTCGACATCTTTCTTGTCCCTTTTTCTGTCATACTTTTTCTTGTTCGGTATGACACTTGCCCTGCGTCGGGACAAGGCAAGTGCCTTTGCTACCGGATTGACTGGCGTAACCTTACGCACGTTTCACAAACTGACCTGACGCACCGTCACGTGACACCGACAGGTAGCCTTTGTTATTCGAGAACGTACCCTTGCGCTTGTAGCGTGAAGTAGTCCGGCGGAATTGCAGGTTGTTAGCACCCACTGGGTTGCGAATGATACCGGCGACGTTCTTCTGAAACACTGTCTTTTCCATGATATGTAGTCCTTTCGTTTTGGTTTCGATAACTAGTCATTAAACTAGTCGGGCCTTGGGGTCAACCCCCTTTTTGCATCTACTTGGCAACGCCCCGCTGGCATCGGTTATCTAGCGTCCTGCCCCATTGTGATGCCCACTAAATGGGCTTTCCTGCTAGGCCGTCGGCTTTGTTCTGCCTTTCGATGTTGTCAGTATCCCCCTAGAATGTGGCAAGAATAAGGCACAATAAACTTTTTTGCGTCGAAAATTTGACACCACCCACCCCTCACCCGTCAATAATTTGACGCCAGGAACCAGGTGTTTTAACACGCTAAAACATTTAACCCACCCACCAAATGTTAGGCCCACCCCACATTGCATGTCTTACCTAATAAAGTTAGCCATGCCTAACATTCTTTGCCCCACCGTATAGAGTTAGATGCCCCACAAAATGTTAGCCCCACCTAACACCGTCAATATTTTGACACCCCCAGGAACCAGGGATTTTGAAAAATAAAAAAGGCCAGCCGGTGCGATACCGGCCAGCCCCACCATTTATGCCCGACTGAATTTCCCGTCGGTGTAATAGTCCATCATGCGTCTCACATGGTCGGCATCCATTGTGGCAAGCGATGTCGCCACATATCGGGCATCATCCCGTGATAGATGCTGCCGCAATTCACGGTATAGGCGTTGTGCTTTTGTCATGTCTATGCCCTCTCAATGGTGATGGTATCGTCGGCAAAGGTCGCCATGTAATGGCTGGCACCGTCTAAAAATTCCGACACATAACGGCCATTAAGGTCAACAATGGGACGTGCTGGCGTTCCTGCTATCTTGCCTTTGCCTTTGTCGGTGTCACGCACGTCTGCAAATTGCAGCGTTAATGCTGGCGCGTTGCTGCCAATAGGTGCCACCATGACGCGCCTAAACCGTCGGCCATGATGAAAGCCATTCGCTGTCAATATGTCCCCTTCTATCCAGATACGCGCGTTGCCGCGATTGAATGCTGTTTTATATGTCTTTTGCATGGTCATGTCCTTTCATGCTGTTAGTCGGCCATTATTGGCTAATAAATAGGACATGGCGACAACACGCGCCGCCATGCCATGTTTTGATTTATGGTCACGCGATACCGTGCAAATCGCGCCAGACTGTCCATGTGATAGCCTGTAATTGATAGGGCATGATGCCTATTTGTTTGGCGGCATCTTCATAGGCATCCTGTAACGCGCGATATTCTCGGACGCCAATATTAGTGCGATCATCGGTTAGGCCGACACGTTCGTTATAGGCAATGTTTCGCGCATGGCCGTCAATGGTCACGTTAAATTCCCCCATGATATCCATGAAAAACGACGTGATTTTCTGGCCGTTTAGTATGGTTTTTGCGCCAGCATAGTCGGGGATTTCCTGCAGAATGCGCCATGCCTTTAGCTTCATCTTGTTGTAGGTCGAGACCTTCACGGTTTCCATGGCATCGCCAGCAATAAACGCGCCGATTAGGGCATCGGCATTCAGGACATTACGTGTCCATTTATTGTTCGGTGATAGCGCGGCAATGACAGCAACGACGATATAAACCGGCATATCGTGCTTTATGGCGATGCCATGCGCTTGTGATTGCGCGTCACTATACCATGCCATGCCGATAGCGATTTGGTCGGCGTCGGCGTTGTTATACATGGCGACGATGTTTGCAATCATGGCGTCATGCGATATTGGCGTTACTTGTTTCATAGTCTGGTATCCTTTTCAAAAGTTAGTCGGCCATTATTGGCAAAAGAATGTGACGCGACAATGGCAAGCAATGTCGCGCCATTGTTTGGTTATCCTTGTGTCAGGAACAATTCGGCATTGTGGGGATTAATGCGAATTGAAACGTCGCCCGTATCATTATCGTGTCGCATGGTGGCGATTTGCAGATTGACCAAATAACACGCCAATTCCTCGCAATATCCAGACAAGGGATATTCATCAATGCAATCATTCGCATTGTAAACCGTGACGTATTTGGCGGCATCGTCGCCAGCAATGCGGCAAGCTTTGTTGTGGTCAATCAATGCTGGCAAAACATGCTTGGCAATCGACGCGCGTGGCTTGTCGGCGAAATCATAGGCGACATGCTGAAACGAATTATAGGCATCGTCGCTGCTATGCGTGACGTAGTCATTCAGGCATCGGGCGACTAAAGCTTTCCATGCGTCAATTGTATGGCATTCAAAAATGCCCCAATTCCAGATGTCATTCATCACGTTATCAGCGACCATGTCGGGCAAACATGTCTTGAGAATGGTTTGCATGGCTTTCGATGCCGAATTATGAACGGTCCATGCGTATTGATTATCAGGATGATATCTTTCGTCGCGTTCATCGGATGATGCCGCATTAGCATGGAATGCAATAAACGTAAGCTTTGCCAGCATTTCATATTCGGTGTCTGTGATTTGATATTGATTAGTCATTTCGCTTTCCTTTCATGCGAATAATTGAAGTTAAAAATTTCCATATATTGCGGCGCAAATCGTGTCAAGTCGTTTATGCTTTGTTCCCTGGATGTTCTCATTTTGTTCACGGTCGATGTTCGCATTGATCGGTAGCGCGTGTTCCTGTTTCGTTCTCATTAGATGCCGCATTATTTGGGGGGTATGGTGCCGCATTTCATGCATCGCCGGTCTGTTTTCATGTGTTAAAACATAAACACGCCATCCAGTGGCGTCGGATATGGCGTCAATTCATAGCATATGATTTGACTATCTGCCAAAAAACCCAGGCATTTCAATGGTTTAGCAGCTTTCGATTCATCGCTTGCGTCATGCGCTGGCGCGAATAAGACAAAAGGTGTCGCAATCCGGCGCAATCGGCGCGGATCAAAGGCCACGGGCGGGGGCCACGTAGGGGGTATACGTACGTATATATGGTGAAATACACAGATTGGGAAAATTGAGTGTTAACCACAGGGGCAACTCATAAACATCTTATGCACAAGGAATGCACAATCTGCCTAAAAAATAGGCAACTCTG
>Ga0075478_10000567_pt1 | contig 13281 bp, 24 predicted proteins | sample DEB08_DNA_15_FD_71483 | JGI IMG/M metagenome (GOLD analysis project Ga0075478, IMG submission 71483) | Aqueous microbial communities from the Delaware River and Bay under freshwater to marine salinity gradient to study organic matter... | ecosystem: Environmental > Aquatic > Marine > Coastal ...
GTTGTGATACTTTCACTAATTGAAAATACAAATGAAGAAGATCTTACAGTTCCTGTGCAAACTAGTCCAGGTCTTAATGTAAGTGTTGCAGGATAAATTGGAGTATTATCCGCAAGAAATTCTACCGGATCCACTTCAATATTGAAAGATACATTTGCAGTTGCCGCTTTTCTTGAACTTGGAACATATCCAATATTTCTTGCAAGAGCAACAACGTTTTGCCTTAATGTTGCAGAGTCTAAAAAGGACTCATTAACAATCATACTGCTATTAAATGCAGTGATGTAGGTGTTGTATGCTAGTGTATCGATTAAAACTGAAAAATTAGATCCCTCAAAGTCAAAATCAGTAAATGTTGAGTTTGCTCTAAGATAATCTTTGATGGAATCTCTTATTTGGTCGAAATCGAGATTTGTAAATTTGGTAAAAGGCATTTTTTTATCTTGTTGCCTCTAGGATGAATGAGAACTGTTGTGTTGGAATTTCTTGTCCAATGACATCAAATATAATTGTAACTTCAAAAGTGTTTTCATCTGGTGATGGTTCCACTTCAACATCGATATTTTCAACTCTTGGTTCATAATTTATGATAACTTCCTTTATTTTTTCCTGAATTTCAATGGCAGTTCCATAATCTACGAAGTCAAAGAGACTACTCCTTACATCTGAACCAAGATCCGAGTTAAAAAAGCGCTCATTTTTCATTGTTTCAATCAAATTTCGAACCGAACGTATGATTGCATTACGATCTTTGATAATTGGGATGTCTTTTGTTACCGGATGTGGATCAAAGGATAGACTAATATCTTTAAAAGATCTAGATACCCTAGTTACTGCCATTTTTTAGAAAGTTTTTAAATATTTATCAACTATTTTCTCATCTATCCATCTGTCGATAACAGTAATTGTAAGAATCTAGGTATTTTAGCAGTTCAATTGCAATAATTCCGGGATTTTTTTCGCCACAAGTGTAAATATCGATCGCTAAACAACCGTTTTCGGGCCAGGTGTGACAAGAAACATGACTTTCTGCAAGTGTAATGACGACTGTGCAACCTTGTGGTATGAAACAATGTGAAAAAACGTTCAAAATGGTCATGCCAGAACGATTTATGCCGTCGATCATGACTTTTTTGAGCGAATCTATGTCATTTAATGTGTCAAATTTGACATCATATACCTCTAAGAGTATATGCTTACCCATGGAAATGTTTTTCAATTCGATGATGCTCTAAAAATTTTATTTATTCTTGATTTTGCACAAAAAAATCCCCCCAAAAGGGAGGATTTGAAGAATTATTTGCCTTGTCCCCGGTATTTTTTACGAGCTTTATTACGAGCGGTAGCGGCATACTTGGTTCCATCACCATCTCCCTGACGAGTCTTCTTAGGAGGACCCGGAGAATATGAGGTTTTGTAGAGTCCACTGCCAACTTTTGATCTTGCCATGATTTTAGTCCTCGATTAGTGTAATTTTTGTTTCAATAGAGTCGGGAGATGGACATCCTGTCTTATAAAATTGCTCTGAGAGGATGTCCATGGTGTCAAAATACTCATCTTCGGTCAGATTTGTGTATAAAACCTGACCATCACTGAGAATTGAGTATCTTTCTCTGTCTGTCATCAGATAACGCGAGTCTTTTCGTGTCCAACGCGAATGCGAGGATCACACCAAATCTCAAAACCTGCTGAGATTGCATCCAGACAGAAGGATACGTCCTCTCCACACATGTCCTGAACGTTACCAGACTCAAATACTTGCATCTTGGGAGCAAACCAGGGATACTTCATCTCTTCGTGCTCAAATACTCCGTTCTTAATCAGGACCCATCCAAATCCTGTGTAGTCAACAGTGAATGGTTTGCGGCGCTTGGAGATACTCTCAAGCGTTTCGTGATTCATCACACCACCATTGCCACGGAAGTCCTCTTCGTCCAGCCAATGAGCAACTGATGTGGTGCGACCGTCCTCAGTGCAATACCAACCTGCTGCAATTTCTTTGTCCATCAGAACCAATTGATAAAGTTTTTCTGTGTTGAAAACAATATCAGAATCAATCCAAAGTTGATAATCATAATTAAGTTTTCCATCCCACGGAAGTTGATCAGGTCCACGCAGAACGTTCGCTCCTAAACACTTGCAACGTGCAAAGTTTACCATTGACGAATAATCCTGCGAGATCTGGATAGATGCTCCGCACTTCACCAAGTCAAATGCCATCTGCACAAAGGACTTGAGGAATTGATATGAAACTCCACGTCCTGGGAGACAAAATACGATTGTCTTGCCCCTCAGCATTTCTTTTGCCTGCTCATAATCCCACGTGGTGGCGGCGGAATCTGAATTCGTGGCAGGCGTTTTTGCTTTTACTGTAAATCCTTTAGACATAATAGAAAGTTGTTACTGCAATATCATACGGTATTATGTAGGTTTTGTCAACCTCGGTCAGTCACGATCAGACAATCTCCATCAACCTCGATGTTTAGGTTTGTGCCCTCATACCATCCCTTCTCATCGAGAATCCACTGGGGAATTGTGATAAAAAATTCACCGCTAACTGTATCCACCTCTACGGTTGTTAAATTTTCTGCGCGATTTTTTTTCATTTTCATGTTTTCTTCTCTAGTTTTTATATAGGACTTTGAGGATTTTTGTGGGCACGAAAAATTTTTTGAATCGAGAAGCGTTTTATATTTACTTCGCGATCGTAACACTTTATAGATTAGGGTAGTTAGGGGTTTTATATACGGGGGGGGCATGGATCGGATCATCGGCGCCCCGCCCGCGCGGGGCACTGTGTTTTACGAAGATTGGGGCGGCAGGGTATAAAGAACTGCCGCCCGCTAAGTGTAACTTAGAGTCCGAACTTTTCCCGACAGATAGGACCGATTCCTAACTCTATTGAAAGAGGGTTAGTTAGTTCACGAGCGCAACACGAGCAGGTGCCAGTATTCTGCCCGTAAAGTTTAGCGGCAGAGTAAGGATCAGCGGCGACGGATTGCACCCGTTTGATTAGATCAACCTCACCCAGATTAGTGGCGTTAGAAGTGATCCAACCCAGATAAATGTTGCTCATTGTGCCCCACTGATTAACCTCTTTATCGTGAGAAAAAACATACATTTTTCCCTGATATTTCGAGGGTTTAACTATAAAGTCTTGGAATCGCATTGTGATTCGCTTAAGACCGCGATTCTGTGCCTCTTCAATTGCATTAATGATCCCGCTAAAGTTATGGGCGGGAATGGCATTGTGGCGGATGATGGGATGGCGCATGATGCTTACCGGTGGTTTGGTTGGTGCGGGTTCTGCCCCGCGTGATCTAATGGTAAAGAGTAAGGGGGGGAGAATGCCCCCCCGTTAACATTAGTTCACACTCCCAGGAACCGGGCGATCCGCTCACGCTTGCGAAGCGGCAGGAGGCGTTTGTAGGAAACAAAGGAGCGGCGCCCAATGCTGTATTCATAGCGGCGCACCATCCCTTGTGCCGCCATCTCCTTAAGAAGGATGGAAACGGTGGTGCGTGCCTCCTTGGGCATCCCCAGCGCCCGGTTGATCTCAGAGGGTCCAAGACCGTGGCGGGTTTTGTCCCCATCCATCGGCAGAACCGACAGGATCGCCCATTGGTAGGTTGCGCCGAATGCCTTGCGATCGGTGATGGTGGTGAACATGGTTCAGTGGTGGTGAACGACCCCCATAAATTACCGGATCCACAGGAACCTGCCAACGTGGGGTTGTGACACCTTTAGGATTGGCACAACCCCAGTTTGTATAAAGAATAAAACGAGGATTGCAAGATATAAAGAATAAGACAGGACTGAATGTAAAGAATAAACCACACCACTGACCAATAGTTTACATTCAATCCTGTGTTATTCTTTATACTCAGAGAAAATATAAAGAATAAAGAACTGATTAGGATTCATTCTTTATTCTTTATACTCAGTGTTAAGTATAAAGATTAAGATTTATTTCTTTTTCCTCCTTTTGTTTGCTGATTGTTTCTTCGGTGTTAGAATGTTCTTAAACCTTTTATCAGGACGTGATTTACCATCCCGATGAATCCATTTGTTTGCCATGTTCTTTATACAAACTGTGCAGGTGAACCACAAGACTGATAGAATCTAATCATTCTCTCTGCCTCTTCCTTTGTAGTGAAAGATTGTGTTCGCCATTGGCATTCATTATATGGTGATATGTATTTAATTGTGAAACCAATTGAATTAATTTGTTTTTGATTGTTGTTCATTGTTTGGTGTTTGTTTTAATGTTGTTTTATTGTATTGTGCGCACACATCTCGTCGAGATTCTGTATGCGCACATCTCGTCGAGATTTCTATACTTCCTCAACCTCCAATCCAAGGAGTTGATCAACAGTAACCTCCAAAAGTGCTGCCAATTCTTCATCACTCATCCATGTGATGTCGATCGGCATTTCTTCGATCTGTGCGGTGGTGGTGAAGTGATCCATGGTTTCTGGTGGTGGTGCGGGTTCCTGTCCCGCTTGCTCTAATGGTAAAGGGTAATGGGGGCGTTGCCGCCCCCCTGGCAGACGGTTCAGCGATTGGCACGACGGCGGCGGATCTCATCGCCATAGGTGTGCGCCTCATCGTCGTAACGACCCTCAGCGATGGGGTTCCATCCCCGCATTGCCTCAGCGGCGCGGCGGGCATCCTGGGCGCTCCAGAGCAGCGCCTCATCGCTCATGCTCTTGGCACGTGCCTCCCAAGTGGCGAAATCAGCGGCGGTGGCGTAAGTGGCGATCATGGTCCGGTGGTGTGAACTGCGATAATTGTAGCAGATAATTGGGGGGGGGGAGAGAGGAGGAGATCGATCGAATCCCCATTGTGACGATTTATGAACAGTCCACCGATTGTCTGATTCTGGCGCCGGGCGCGTGTAGAATAAGGGGACAATCAGATGAGGGGTGGGGTAACCCCGTTGATGAAATGGTCGCCACGCCCCCTGCGCAATTTTATTTGCGAACAATTGTGAAATGTGTTGACCCGACCGGATCCCCTATGCTAGGATTGGGGTAGAACCTTTTGTATGTTACGGATTGTTAAAGAAAGGGGGCGTTGCCGCCCCGTTGTGGTTCAATGGAAAAAGTCGTAAGGCGTTTGCTCTGTCGGATCATATCCCTCCCAGAGCATTGCTACAGTGCTAGCAATGCTGCGCTCTGCCTTCCAGCAGTCTAGGATGACATCCAGTGCCCAACCGTCATCAAGGGTGGCAGGGGGGCATTCCTGCGCCTCCACAGCATCCCAGAACTCTCCAAAGGACTCATCCTGCCAGCAGGATTCGGAATCCAGCGCCATGCGCCGGTTGTATTCTTGGCGCTCTTGGCGCTCCATCTCTGCAAGGGTGCTGTTGTGAAAATCCATGGTTCCGGTGTGGTGCGGTTTGCTTTGAAAGTATAGAGGCAAAGGGAGCAGGGGTCAACCTGCCCCCCGTAGGGATCAGACCGTCTGATCCTTAATGGCATCATGTACCTCTCCCAGCATGTCATACCAACGGGTTAGACCTTTTTGACCCATTTCGTGCCCTTTGGCGGACAGGAGCGCGATTCGGATCGTATCCCAATCGCCTGCGGCAAGGGTGACGGTTTTGTTTTTGGTGGTGGTGGTGCTCATCAGTCTCGGGTGTGGTGCGGGTTCCTGTCCCGCTTGAGCATATCCTACATCAGAAGGGGGGATCCGTCATCCCCCCCAGTGGACGGTGGTCAGACCGTCACAATCCTGTCTGCCTTTTTCTTTGCTGTTCCATGCGACGGAAAACATACAATAACGTTACGGTCGGAGTTAGCACAAATGCCGCAAGTTGCACATGTAACATTATCATGAATCTTTGCAGGGCAGACTACACATTTGCGACCGTTGGTTGTTGTGAAGAACCGGCGCGATTCTGTGGAGGGAACAACAGCAACGGCAGGGATTCCGTGCTCTGTCATCACTTTATCAGCAACCTCTACAGACTCACAGGATGCAGAGATTGTGAAACCTTTGCTGTTTGCTTCCTTGATAATTTCAAGGTTCTCAGTGTTGAGAACGTGGTGAGTGTAAGTGTAACCTTTGCGCCCTTTGTTTGCTGCCACCAGATCAGCAACACTGGCGCGATCGATGTTCCCATCAACATGGGGCAGATCACCGGATACGTTGTGGCGCCAGATCTGACCGCGTGCAATCCGGCGAACCTTAGAGAGGAATTCCTCCCATACAATGCCGGTTTCGGATACCTTGCGCCATGCCGCGCCCTGGAAGTGGAATTTGGCGTAGCACGCTTCCGCCATGGGGCAGGTAGCGGGGCAGGATGCCTGTTCAGTGGTGCTGGCAGGGATCCTGCCAAGTTGGGCGTTGCTGCTGGCGGGGTTGAAAGAGACGCGCATTGGTGTGGTTGCGACTGATCAAACAATAACAGGGGGGAGAGCGCCTGCCAACCCCCCTAGTGGACGGTTATCAGATCGCCACACCATCCTGGCGAAGGCGATCCACAAGACGGGATGCCATGGCGCCACAATGGGGGCACTTTGTGGCGTATTTGATCTCTGATTTAATTTTATGATCTTTCACCCGTGCGAACTTATAACGATAAACTTTGCTAAGTGTAAGCATTGCCTGCCTTTTTGTAATGTCGTTTTCATCAATCTCACGGTAGATTGTCACCAGATTGTGATAGGACAGGGTAGGATTACGGCGGATTTGATTCAATCGTGAAACTGCAAGTTTGGCGAATACTGCATCACCAGTAGTTTCAGTGACTACATCAATCAGATAATCGTGAAAAGCAATAAGTTCTTCTTCTTTCTTTTGCTGCTGTTCTTTCTGTTCTTCCTCTTTCTTGATTGATTCGATCTGGGAGGTAATTTCCCGGAAAGATTCCACGAACTGCTTCTGCAGTTCGTTCAGGTTTGCGGTGAGAGTTTGGAGGTCGCTCATTGTTCTGGGTTGGGGTGGAATCGGATCCGTTTGTCCGATGGGCACAGTATGCCCCGGCAAGACGGGGCAGATCAACCAACCCTGTGCCACTACCAGAACCGTCCACAAGGGCGTTGTAAGGTCTTAAAATGCTCTATTGTATGGGGACAATCGAAAGAGGGGAGGGGTATCCCTGTAGACGACAATACATCGCCACCGCCCCTGCCATAAAATAATTGTTTCAATATGTTAAAAAAAAGGATCCCGCACCACCAGGATCCTCTAGACTCCAATCACCAGATACGCTATACCCATATTTTATCTTAACGTTCTCGCAGAGTGACTTTTTTTTTCTTTACAATGTGGGCAAACTCCTTCCCACACGGATAACTTTATTTTAGAGAGGCAAATCCCTTCCTCTTAAGATTATTGTATCATCCAATGTGGGTCATTGTCAAGTGCAACCCAGAAAAAGTTACGATTGTTTGCACTTCTTAAGAATAGTTTGTTGTTCACGATTTGTTCAATAATGCATACAGAATCGCGTGCCATTAAATTGGCGAATCTGTTTTTTGCTTTTGATGAAATCGGTTTGACTTGAATGGTTTCCATGATGTCCATTGCAATGTGTTCATTATAATGGATGGTGATAATCTCGTCGAGATTGTGTGTGCCAGTTGTTATGGTGTCACAATCTCGACGAGATCCTTTTAGATCACTGCTTGACGAGAGTCAGTTGATTCTCACGCAATGCATTGTTGAAGAACTTACCAACGCTACCATCAGAATTGATGGTTTCCGTCAGAGTCGAAATAAACTGTTCTGCATTAACCACACCGTAGGTATAGTCTCGACCACCAGTAAAGGTGACGGTCACTTGATCATCGACAACATCAGAGATAGATTCGATGGCGGAAGAAGTGAACTTAGGGAACATGATTTAGAATTGTGTAAAGGAACAGATGGAGTCTTTAGGGCGCTGCCGTTCCCTGTGTGATCAGTCTAGCATCAGAACTCGATGGTGTCTAGTGTAGGACAAACAGTTTCGCCAGATTCACAAGTGTCACTCCCATCACAGAGAACATCAAGAATTCGAAGGATTTCTGATCCATTGGAACCTTTGCGGAGTGCGTGGATGTAAAGTTCTTTAGTCATTGTTGCCTTTGGTTGACTCTGTAATTCTAAGGGCATGGCGGGGACATTGCTGCCCCCCTTGTGCCACTGCTCAGACTGTCATAAGGAGAGCAGGTTGTTCTGTAACGAAATCATACTCTTGGGTGTTAGTGTCACCCCAACCCAGTTTCCAACACTGCCATCCCAAACCAGGAGTAAACAGATAGCACCATTCCTCTCCACAATCACCTGAGAGAAACTCATCGAAGTTGCTCATCCTAGGAGGAGCATCTTCACCTCGCTCACTATAATACAGTGGAGCAGGTTTTGCTTTTACTGGAGAATAGACCCACTGTTCATTATCAGTGGTGATATATTCTACAGTTCTGTTACCCTCAGAATCATAGATCTCTTTTTTGAGAGGAACAGAATCCCAACGATGTGTGGTGTGCAACTGCCCCATATCACCACCGTTGATGAGTTCTTCTACCTGTTCTTTATACAGGTAGTTGTCAATAAGTTGGCGACCATTGTGTTGAATGTAACCATCATAATGACAGTAAACACTAATGATTTGATCGGGTCCGAGAGCAAGACCGATGCGAGAGCGAGTTCCCATGGTGTGTTGGGTGAACTGAGATCAGTGTAGCAGGTTTGGGGGATGCTGTCATCCCCCTGTCAGGAATCAGTAACTCAGATCCTCCAGATATTCTGTGAAGATTTCTGACACTTCATCCCATTGGGCGTCCGTCAGAAAACCGCACTGATCCTCCATCCAGTTGGAAACCATAGACCAGTCTGCATCCATCTCTTGGATGAACTGGGGCAGGGACTGGAGAGCACTGATGAAATTAGAAGTCATGGTCGGAGTTGAGTTCCTGTTGAAAGTCTAGCATGGATTCCTGCATTTCGGGGATGTCGAAGATCTCACCCGGAGAATCCATGATCTCATTCCAGAGATCAGTGTCGATCAGATCAAATTCCATGAAGATTCTTAAGGTCTTGGATGGTGTGAGAGAGACCTGCCTTGCAGTATCCTACAGCATATGGGTAGGAACAGTCAAGATCACAGTCAGGTTTTGTTAGGTCTTGGGGACGTGCTGAGTATAGAACTTTTTGCATCCATTCCAGTTCCTGAATGATTTTTTCCAGTTTGGTTTTGTCGGTCATTGGAGTTGGGTTCCGAACAAACGAATCATCTCACGGATTCCGGAGGGATGCAACGTGCCAGTGGACAGTCTATAAAGTGTCACCTGCGATAGGGAGAACTCCACCATTTGCGGTATGCAGTGTAAAGAATCACTGCAGTCGAAACGATACCGACCAGACCCAGAACTGTCACAGGGTCGCCGGAGAAATCATAAGTGTCTGGCATAATGAATCAAAAAAACGGATCAACTTCGCGAATTGTAACATCAACTTCCTCTCCACCTTCAAGACCTAAAAGGTCTCTCCAGTCGAGTTTGTCAATGTCCAGATCATCATAACATGCAATGTCAAGTGTGACTGTGACTAAACGCTTTTGTGCTAGCATGTGTCTTATGAGTATTGTTGATGTATTGTATCATGCATAATGCTTATATGCAAGATCCTGATAGTCATTGTCACACCTATCATAATCCTCATCATTGTCGTCATAAGACTCAAGACGAGAATAATGTTCGTAGTATGAGTCTTCGTCAAGACAATGATCATTGATGGTGATGTAGTCGAGATCGTAGTCGTCGTACATAACTCGTCGAGATTCTACTGTTTACTTGTGTATTGTAGCATGATTCTCGTCGAGATACAACTAATTGCCTGATATATTCTCGTCGAGATCTCATACCATATATGTATAAAAACGTCAAGGAATTGTGTGGATTTGCAAATTTTTATGTCTGGATGTGAAGATTTTTGCCGGGCGCTTGACATTTTCGGCGTCTTGTGATAGTGCGCACGCCAAACTCACAAGACCTGGGCACATTACCATAAGATATAAGAGTTATTACCATAAGATACCAGGCACATTACCATAAGATATAAGAACCATTATCATAAGATATAAAAGTTATTATCATAAGATATAAGAGTTCAAAACCCTTTATTTATACAATTTAACTTCATTTTAATCTCTTATATCCTGATTTCAACAAAAAATGCCCAAAAAAGCACTGTTACAATATAAATTACATACATACAATACAGTTAAACACTATTGCCCCAATGTCAGGCGCCATTTACCTCATAATCAACAAACAAAATGGACACAAATACATAGGAAAAACCACAGATTCAATAGATTCTGCCTGGAAAGAGCATATTATCCTATCAAATCGTATGGATAGGAATCCACTACATCTTGCTCTTCGTAAGTATAAACCTCACATGTTTTTACTTAAACCAATAGAGGATGTAGATAATAATTTAGATGAAAGATATGATTATTGGTTAGATAGATATAATCCAGAATACAATTCTAACTCCTTTACTGATGAGAATACTGAAGTTAAAACAATTGAAGTAAAGAAAGAAATAGTTTCTACCCCCAAAAAGAAGTCTAAAAGACCAGAAAAAACCAAGGGATACACAATACAAGGTATGAATCTGGCAACTGGTGAGATTAGAACATGGGAATCTGCCAGGGAGGCAGCACGTGATATTACTGGTGATGCAAAGAAGAATTCAAATATATTACGATGTGCTCGTAATGGATATAAGTATTATGATCATGTATGGAAAATTATTGAAGACTTTAGATTCAGAAAAGTGAAGGCGGTAAATAGAAAAACATGGCAGGAATTTCACTTTGACAATATAGCAGATGTATTTAAAAAGACCGGTGTTAAAAGAGATCCACGTTTAAAGAAAGTATTAGAAAGTAATGGTAGATTAACATGGAAAGGATATATGTGGTTCTATACGGAGTAAACAAATGAAACGCCCATTAAACACATGTTTTGATTGCGACTATACATGGTATCCACGTGGTCATTATATAAGTAAACACTGTCCCCATTGTGGTTCTAATAACGTAGGCATACAATACATACAAATAATCCCACTACTGTTAATAGTGGGACTACTGTTGTTTATTTTAATTTAATTTCAATCCTCGAACCTTTCGTTCCATTTACCATGAAACTTTTGCATAATACCCTCAATCATTTTGTGCCTTTTGGAAAGATATGATTCTGGGTCCATGTTATGCAGTTCGGTGATATTACCAAATGAAAAGAACATAGAATCCAGTGTATGACACATGATCTCATTCATAATCTCATGTTCTTCAACAGTAAATGTGAGCGCAATGTCATGCTCTTTCATGGTCTTCATGTTTAGATTTCCTTGATTTTGTTTTAACTAATTGGTCAATTTGATTCCGATAACATAATACCAGAACATGATACTTTTGATGTATGGATGGATCCGGCATTGGCGTTGTTGAAACTTCTATCGTAATATATTCAGTTCCAACATGATAAACCCATCCCTCAATGTTTTGTTGTTCCCAGACAACATAATCATTTTCTTTTGGACTATACATCCCTCACTGCACGTAGATAATTAGGATTAATTCCACGTCCAACATATTCTGACAATAGTGCATCACATCGTTCCCGTGTTAATTGTCTTGCAGATGGATCAATTAGTTCCCATCCATTCGTATAAAGTTCTTCAATACGATAAAGAATTGTTTCAGTCATGTCGTAAACTCCGATACAATACCAGACTCATGATCACCATCCAAGGGATACACTAGAGCACTCTGAATACTTGGCATGATGTTATGCACATAGGTATCATCATAAGTATCTGACGACGAGAGAATATCAAATACCTCCGAATCGTTCTCTCCAATTACGGCAACAATACCGCCATATTCAGAACTTGGAAATGGAACCCAATAATCCACCAGATAGATGTTTTTCATTAGTTCAGTTAAATTACCATGTCAGTTTAGTTTAGTTTGTTTGATTTGTCAAATAATGAATTCGGACAAATAATAATCAACGGTGATCTCCAGTTTTTCCGCCTGGCGTTCATAGAACATCTTCATCTCTTGACGATCATGATAATCATCAATCTCCTGTTCGGCATGTTCCATGAAGTCCTGCCATGCACGAATGAACATTTCAATTTCCTTTTGTTCCATCATTAAATTGTTTGTAAAGAACAGTTTCAAGTAGTGCCGCCTCTTTTTCATGTGGTTGATCCTCATATGAAAGATCCTCCACACTGACCAGATTATAACACAATCTACCACGTCGGTAGGTCAGTTTACCATCAATCCATTGTGATACATGCACCATCTCATGTAACAATACCCGAACATAATCCTCGGCATCCAGATAGGTCTGAATCTCAATTAGAAAATCTCTGGGATTCTTGGATTTGGCATCAACCACATCACAATAACCCCAGACATGTTCACGCTTTAATCCACGGTGCAATACATTAATCGTCACAAAATAATCGGGATAATAAGTTTCCAAATACCATGCAATTACATTCTCACATAGTTTCTTGGAATAACCATATCCCTCATGTAAAATTAATGTCATGTTAAAATGGCGAAAAACAATCGTGTCATCCAGTTCATGAAAATAAAGAAACTGGAAACAAACATAATCTTTTCAAGTCGTGATAACATCATTAGTAATAGTGCCTTCTACAGGGAACATTTTCATACCATGTTCTTACATAACCCGATCTCCATCTGTTACCGGGAATATATTCCTCCCGGCGGACTCTCTTGGTGCAATGAACATGACGATGATGATGACGATGACGTGATCTGTGATCACTATCCTCCTCTACAAATGGTTCCCAAAATTGTTGCCATGTGATGGCATTTGCCGGGGAACATAAAAGAATACCCGAAATTGCCAGGACTAATAGTTTTTCCATTTATCATCCAAATGATCTAAATGATTTAGTCTGGAACTGAACAGTGAAAAACATGCCCATGCAACTCCAAGTGAAATGATCAGAAAATAGATCATGCGGCATCATCCATGTGATCATCAACCAGTGATGAATCAGGAAGATTGTTGATCCGAGACTTCATTCGATTCATCTTGGAAATCTCCCATCCGTTCATTTCTGCATCATGCACCACACCATCCAATTGGCGGCGCTCGCTTTCCGTATGATAATGACGATAATCGTTCATGATTCATCTCCTCAGATAACATGTTCATTATAACACATCATTTCTGATAAAGGTATCCTCCAGACCAATCGGCATTTTCAAACAGATACTCACGATCTTCG
>Ga0075478_10000570_pt1 | contig 13263 bp, 29 predicted proteins | sample DEB08_DNA_15_FD_71483 | JGI IMG/M metagenome (GOLD analysis project Ga0075478, IMG submission 71483) | Aqueous microbial communities from the Delaware River and Bay under freshwater to marine salinity gradient to study organic matter... | ecosystem: Environmental > Aquatic > Marine > Coastal ...
CGGTACTCTAGCCTCTGGATATTATTTAAAATTCTACGAGTCAGGAACCACAACCCCTTTAAGCATGGCCACAGACTCAACGGGTGGCACTACTCTCGCAAAATGCCAGATTAACTCTAGTGGCTACCCTATCAACGGTTCAAGCGATGTTTTCATCCCTCACATTAGTAAAGACTATAAGATTGTACTTTATAAAAACTCTACTGACGCAGACGCAGACACCACAGCAAATGCAGAGTGGGTGGTTGATTCAAACAAACAGACACAAATCGGGAACGTGGTCGGGCAGCGATACCAGACTCTGGCCGACCTAGACGGCGACGCCTACTTAAAAGTCGGGCAGCGGGTCGTAACTTTGGGGTACACGGTGGTAGGTGATAACGGCGGCAATTTGTATGAGATTGTAGCGGCTGCAACTGGCACGGACGACGGCGGGAGCTATATAGACCTTTCAGCGTCCGGGCTTCAAGCTAAGGGGTTGTTCCCCGGTGATGTTTGCACGCCGGAACAATTCGGCGCTATTGGCGACGCGGAAATATCCGTACACGGAGCTGCTACCGACGATACGACAGCAGTAACAAACGCGGCGGCTTTTAATCTCCCGCTTTTCGTCTCAAAAATTTATAAAATTACAGACCGTATCCCGCTGGAAGTCTTCGCAGTGATAAAAGGGACAAGCCGAGTTCGCAGCGGTTTTAAAGTCGAGTCTGATTTTAACTTAGCCGCCGCGGGGGTTTTGGGTGCAGCGAGTATTTACGAACCCGGCCCAGACCTCCGAAGTTTTGGTATTTTCTTTGAACAGGATACTACCGAAACAGTGCGGGCAAATATCATTGCGTATCCCCCCGCTATTGATCTGGCATCTGTACGCGCTCCTCGGCTATTCGCTAAAGATATGCGGATACAGGCAGCATATGACGGCATCGACTTAACCGGCAATAACGGCGGGGCGCACCTCGATTCGGTAGAGATTTCCGCACTGAATAAAGGCATCATAACCGACGGTGCGCTGGACTTTATGTTCATTAGCAACTGCCAGGAATGGCCCTTCGGTTTCTCAGGAACCGCTCTTTATTCGAGCGTATATTCCGACGGTCAGACCATTTTCGGCGACTTTACCAATATCGATTCTTTCGTTATCGAGAATCTGGCGACTTTCCAAGCCCGCGTACTTATCGACGGCGGGTTCGGACTCATTTCACAGGCGAATTTGGACGGGTCGTATTCTCGACTTGAAATTACCGGCGGCGCTAAAGTCGGTATCGGGACTATTTACAGCACATCGTCCGCCGCAGACGATTTCGCTATCCGAGTAGATGGGGTAGAAACGCACGTTGTAGTCGGTTCGTTTTGGCTCGATAACGCGACGGACTTAACGGCGAGTAATGGCCTTATCCAAGTCCTGACCGATAATACGGCGGAATTAGTTATCGGCCAAATCCACGCCAAAACTTCAGGGCTTAACACCCGATTGACCTACATGGACGCAGGTACTTTAGTTATAAACGGCGGGTATATAGAACCCCCGCAGAATGCCAGCCTATTAGTGGACTTCATGGACCACAACGGCGGCGAAATGAATTTGTCTAACCTTCGTTTTCGTGACAAGGGCACGGGTACCGGGAACATCATTTCCTACTCAGTTGATACCCGCAGCACTTTAGACCACATAACGGCGCCTGGCTGGCCGATATCTCTCCCCAGCAATCCGGTAAATATGAAAATTGATGGCTGCGAATTCGCAACGGATTTAGCTGGGAACCGCAGCTTGCGATTCCAAAAGACTTTCGAGTATTCCGGCACCCTGGACGGTTCCGGGGCCGCGCTTGTGGCCCATAACCTTACTGGGCCGCAGCTAACACTTCCCGTAATCAATGCGTGGTACATTGGCGGGTCGTCAGAGCGCAGGCCATTAACCATAGATTACATCGACGGCGGTAACATTAGCGTAAGCGGCGGTACGGCTTCCGCTGGGTATGAAATTGTGATGATGACGCGATGAACGACCTTAAGCAGAAAATTATCGACCAGATTATCTTCGTAGAGGGCGGGTTCGTAGACGACCCGGACGACTCCGGCGGCGCCACGAATTACGGCATAACCGAAGCCGTCGCCAGGGCTTATGGATTCGCTGGCGATATGCGCGATATGCCGCGCGGGGTCGCCTTCGATATTTACGTCGCCCGCTACTGGGACGCGGTCCGGGCGGACGACTTGCTCGCCTTATCCGAGGCCGTGGCTTCCGAGGTCGTGGATACCGGCGTTAATATGGGTACCGGCCGCGCGAGTAAAATCCTGCAGCGAGCGCTAAACGTACTTAACGTAGGTGGCTCGCTCTACCCGGACCTGGTCGTCGATGGCGCTATCGGCCCTATGACTATCCAGGCCCTACGCGAGTACCTGGCGGAGCGTAACGAGTTGGTACTATGCCGTGCGCTTAATTGCTTGCAGGGCGCGTACTATATCGAACTGGCCGAACGCCGCGAGAAGGACGAAAAGTTCGTCTACGGCTGGCTTAAAAATAGGGTGGTACTATGAGCTTCTGGGGTAAATTATTTGGGACCGAAAAGGCCCTTAACGGAATCGTCGACGGAGTAACTAACGGGCTCGACGCCCTGGTCTATACCGACGAGGAAAAAGCAGCCGACGCAGCGGCGGACCGTTCCGAAGCGCGTAAAATGGTCGTGCAATGGATGGCAGCCACGCAGGGCCAGAACCTCGCGCGCCGGCTAATTGCGCTATCTATTACTGGCGTATGGTTGTCTATGTACCTGCTTTCGGTTTTTTAGATGACCTAAGCGCATTGCGTCACGATTTTGGCAGGCCGATGATCGTTAGCTCAGGGTATCGCTGTAGACGTTATAACGAATCAAAAGGCTATACTCAAACACACGCAACCGGAAAAGCAGTAGACATAAAAATAACAAACCCAAACGCACACGAACTAACAAGACTTGCGTTTAAGCACGGATTTAAGGGTATAGGCTGGCAGCAGAAAGGGCCTAGAGATAAACGATTTATACACTTAGACAAGGCGCGTACTACTCCGGTGATTTGGAGTTACTAACGAGTATAGTTTTTTTAGTTTTCTATACATGTTATTTTTTTATGTATAGATTTCCCAGTTTTCTATACATAAGGGGCAAAAATGCCAATCGAACCTTTTACTTTTTCACAGCTCGCTGGGCCGCTTGGCGGTACACTAGCTTTGACTTGGGCGACCGGGGCCGCATCGGGATATTATTTTGCTATGAAATCACTAAAGGAAAGAATTACATTTTTAGAGAGACAGTTAAAAATGGCAGACCAAGTTTGTGAAACCAGGATTAAAAATTTAGATGAGCGGTATTCTTCTGAGCTTGATACTCTGAAACAAATACTAGAGGCAAACGAGTATCAGTTATCAGCTCTGCAAAAAGCAATAATAGAAAATAAATAAATGAATAGAAATTATTTGAAAAAAATAAATAAATTTAACCAGATTTTTGTAGCCCTGCTTTTATTGTATTTCTTTTGCGCAGGGCTAATTTTGCCTTTTGTTATTTAGCCAAAGCCAGAGCCATCGCCAGAGCCAGAGCCAAAGCCAGAGCCAGAGCCAAAGCCAAAGCCAGAGCCATCGCCAGAGCCAAAGCCAGAGCCAGAGCCAAAGCCAAAGCCAGAGCCAGCGCCAGAGCCAAAGCCAGAGCCAAAGCCAAAGCCAGAGCCATCGCCAGAGCCAGAGCCATCGCCAGAGCCAGAGCCAGAGCCAGAGCCAGAGCCAGAGCCAGAGCCAGAGCCATCGCCAGAGCCAGAGCCAGAGCCAGAGCCAGAGCCAAAGCCAGAGCCAGAGCCAGAGCCAGAGCTGTTAGTATCACTTTTAAAACTGTATCCCTCCCTCTCTATAATCATGATTGCTCGCTAACCTCCAGAGACATTATTTCTTTGTAGCGTTCGTCGGAAATTGTCATAATTCCAATACAATCCGAATCATTTATAGCAATATTGTTTTTTATTGCTGTAGAACGTGTTCGTGTTTCGTCTACGCCTAGCTCTGCAAGTGATTCAAGAGCTATGCCTTTTTTTGCCGCCCACCTCCATAGTTTTCTTGATTCCTTAAAAACCAATTTACCACCTACAACGTGACTTTTAACTGTGCCAACTTGGACGCCGTTTTGATGCGCTCTAACAAGAACTTTGTCGCCAGCTTTAAAAGATTGATCAAGCACATCATCGTTTTTTGACTCATTGCTTATTAACATTTCCAACAACTTAAACACTAGGTTTTCTTTGTTCACTTTAATTCTCCTTTTGTTATTTAATCGTCTTCAGGCATCGAAGGACTAATTTCAAAACCAGTATCCTGACCATTAACACTACAATTACTTACATTGTTGTAGTTACTGCTGTATTGTATCTTCCTTATTATCTCCTGTTATTTAATAAATCTCGTCATAATACCCCTGATCAAAAACTCCCTGGAAAGGAGTTCTTAACCGATTACCATTTTTAGTTGGAGTGTGGTTTTTCCAGTCCAAACCATCACATCTTGCATCATGATTACGCTGATCTATCATAGCGCACCAGTCTAAGTCTGACATTTTATAACCTCCAGATAAGTCACACCCAGCCAAACCAAATACTAATCCCACTAATATTAAATTTCTAATCACAGTACCACTCCTTAGTTTGCGGCGGACAGTCCGTTTTTCCACATGCTGTTAAAGTCAAAACAACCATAAAAATAACTAAAAACCTCATGGCCAGCTAACCTCACTTTTCTTTTTGAACGTCTTTGTCCTTTTACATACAACTTCCAAATGTCCCCCCTCAAACGGAAAGCCTGCAATTTCTCTTGACCTGGATATACAGTCTGACTCTGTAATTCCGTGTTTTTCTTTGATTAACGTCCTCTTGTCCCCTTCTATTTTGTACAATCCTGCTGTTACCATTTCGTTTTCTTTAGCCTCAACTGTGTTTACCCAGGCGAAAACAAACGATGCTAACAACATAATAAAACAAAGAAACAACCCTCTTTTAATCTCTTGCCCTTCAGTCATTACGCGCACCTCCTATCCTTGGTTGGTTTGCAACTAATTTGCTCAGGCTCCATGACTGGCGGAGTCCAGTGTTTGGATAAAAACCTCTCCCCTGAACAATACCTACCACCTCCTTTCGTGTCTTTAAGCCATGAGTCACACGGCTTTGTATCCCAAAAATTGCACCCTGTTAAAAGTATTGCTGACCCAATCAAAGCTGCCAATATTGCCCACCTACCGAAAATTACTATACCTCTTATCATCTAGAACCCTCCTTGTCCAATCATCGATAATGCAAACCCCAACACGCTAAAAGACCAGATGCACAAATCTTTTTTAATTGTCGAGATTACTATACTTGCTGAAAACATCCCTGCTAAAAAACTGAACGCTGGCACGCTTGAGAAAAAACTAATTACCCATGGTGCAGCAACGTACATAAACAGAGCGCATATTGTTACTATGACTATTGCCCACAACATAAGATTCTTGGACACAAACTTAACGAGATAAAACCCAGCCGCAGCGGTTATTACAGCAAGTAAAATCCACCACGGTGTTTGCTCATACATCGTTGTAAATACATCGACTAGATAATCGAAAAACGAATGACTACCCACCTTCCCCGTTTCATCCATGTTTCAGCCTCTTTATTTCCTTAACTTCCCTTTCTTTTTTCCATGACGTGATCTTTTGTCTATGGATTCCTGTTTTCGTGTTCAAACTGGTAACTGTAACCTTTACCCCTGCCTGTTTTAGTTCCTGTTCTGCTTGTTTTAGTCGTTCTTTTTCTTCTTTGTTTGGAAATCTTGGCTTCCTTGGCTTAGATTTAGTTCCAGTTTTATACTGCTTTGGTTCCTCCTTTTTAGTTTCGGTTCCCTTCTTTTTTTCCTGATTTTTACGTTTAGTTCCCACCTGTCGGAACTTTTTCGCGCATTGGTTCCACCTATTCAGCAGTTTTTTTTTAAACTCAGCCACATTGGAACCGTAGTTCTTTTTTTTTGGTTCCGCTTCCTGTTTTTTTTGTTCTTTTTTTGTACTTGTCAATCCTAGTATTAATGCCATGGCTGCACACACAAGGTCAGGCCCAAATCCGATCACAAAGGGCAGGGCAGAAGCCCCCAAGGCGGCACTATCAGACGAGATTGGCATTTGGCTAGGCATTGATGCCAGAGACTCTGAAATATCCGCTATACGCCGCTCTTTAGCTTGAGAGTCACACCATTTTGCAGCTCGGCATTCATCCAAGCTTGAGATTAGGTTGGACTTTTCTTGCATTAGTAATTGTCGTTCATTTGCTGTTCCTTCAAATCCGCTAACAAGACGATTGCCTGAGTTAAAAGAGAGCAGGCAAGAACCAACAAGCAAAGGGATAGCAAAGAACCAGAGAATAGGGTGACTCTTTGAGTAACCGAAAGCGAACGACACAGCTCCAACAATTCCAGCACCAAAGAACACTAGACCTACGACTGGCACCAATCCCCAACCAGTGGCCGAGTTAATGCTAAACGCTGACACGTTGAAGCAAATTCCAGCAACGACCGCCACACCCATTATAAGAAATAAAACTATTCTCATTTTCTACGCTCCCTTAACCAAATATTCATACATCCCAAGACTTGTAACACTCTATCAATGTCCTTTGTAATCTCACCACCCGGCAAAGCCCAACCGATTTTTTCGTTGTGTGAATTTATAGCCACAACAATCTTAAACTTTCCACTCTGTACCGTGTTAAACTCCCTCACTGCAACCTCCTTATTTTTTCCTCAACTGAAGCGGGGCATGGCTTGCCCTTCCTCTTTCCCTCTGCCCACCTCCAGCAATCACCAAACTCTTTAGTTATGTATAAGTCATATAAAGTAGACGTTTTCACAATCGCCTGCTGCTGGCTCCCGTTGTTCTTCAGTATCTCGATTCGCATTTTCGCATTCCTCCTTGAAGGCCTGAAACGCTTCAAAAGCTGCTTGATCACAAATTTCTTTTGGTACTCCGTGATCTTGAAACGCATCAGATACATATTCCATAAATCCCATAACTAGCATGTTATCGTGCTTATTCATCAATACGCTTCCTCCCTTGCGTAGCGTTCAATTTCATATTCCCTGTCAAAAGTCTCTTTAAAATGATCCTTTTCTTTCTCGCTCAAATGCTCCATTCCCCTAGACGCCAGATGTTTGTTGCACTGCTTTATTGCCTCCCTTAGTGTTAATTGCTGTTTACCTGCCAATTGTGCTTGACCGCTATACGCTAGCGTCCTGCTTATCTCCATTGTTAGCCCTCCATGGCTGTTTGGATCAAAATGGTATCGAGTCATCCTCAAATTTATCTTGTGATTCTTGTTTTGTTTGTTGTGTCTGCTCGTCTTTCCAGAAAACTCTAGCATTACCAAGTATTGGCCCTTTAACACCTTGCTGTTTTTCTTCTTTAGATACCGACTGATCTATGCGACCGTGATTCCCAAACTGGTCTTGTTCTTCGGTGTCGACGAAACAAACCATGTCTACATATTTGCCGTTTTTGCCTTCGAATATTCTTGTTTTATCAATCTTGGTAACGTCTATTTTTAAATTAACACCTATTTTCATACCTAAATTCCCTCAAAAATGTCTTTAACTTCTGGTTTCAACCTTGAGTAAATCAATGCAAGTTCTTCTTCTGTTGCTTCTTGTTTTATCTCTAAAAGTCCAGTCAAGTCTTGGTTTTGTGCGTGTTCTTCAATTTGGTTTACTACGTCTATAAAGTAAGCATAACCATTTTGTAGAACTTCGTTTGCTTCAGCCTTTCCAGATACTTTCTGACCAGGGGGAAAAGTGTGGTACAAACCATCAAATACTCGCTCAGGAAGCTCTTTTTGAAGCAGAACCATACCTACACCATCTTTGTCTCTAATCAAGCTCTGAAAGCGCTGTATGTCTCTCTCGGTCGGTTTTGTTGGTGTAATGTCCTTGGCTTCAGACTCAATAATCCTCTGGGCCTCATCTTCTTCATATATTCCTACAAATCCAAAAGCGAGACGGGCGCATTGAATAGTTGCTTTGTGTCTTAACATTCTCTTCGTGTGAGTCTGCCAAGGACCGTTCCTGCCGTTAATTGGCGGTCTGTACACTTCGTCAAGATACTCTCTCGCAACAACAGCGTGCGAACGGTCTTTCCTGTACATTTTACATTCTACCCACTCAGGGCAGGGCTTAGCGTTTGTCTCTGTCACAATGCTGTCGCTGTAGCTATACTCTATTCCGTCAAAATTCTCGTGACTGTTTATAATTCTGCTCCAACCATCAACGCCGACTACTGGCACAATTGAACCTTTGTCTGGGAAAGCGTAAATCTCTTTAGTAAAAGGATTTAACTTGTACTGATCTGCTACTACCAAAAGTGCAATCATTTGCTCATTAGTGATATGACCATTTTTTTGCTTAAATGCCACGTTCTTTAGCGTGTCCAGCATATTGCTAGGATCGACGCTATAACGGTCTGAGAATTTAGCTAGTATTGATTTTCTCACTTTACTGCCTCCTGCATATCTTCAACTCTGTGTAGATTGTCCATAAGCTTTTCTAAAGCCTCATCACTCTCAGCAAAGTGTATCTCTCTGAGTGTGGGTATTTCTGGATTCTCAAATGTCTGCTTGTGCTCTCTCAGAATCTCACCCAATCGAACGAGGGCAGGGCTGGCGGCGAAGTCACCCGAAACAAGCTCTTCTGCCAGTTGTTCTATTAAGTCGTCTCCTACGTCGCACAGGGCGTCTCCAATCAATTCCAAAGCGCTATCCCATCCAAACATACCCAATCTCCTTATTTAGTTAACCCGTAAAGCTGGGGAGGGGCTTTAGTCCCTCAATTGCATGGCTCAATCTCCTGTGCATGTTTTCGCGTTTATCTTGTTTTCATGCAGAACATGTCTTGTTGCGCTGCATGTATTTGTAGATTAATCTACACATAGTTATACGTCAATAATAGCAATGAGCAAAACAGTAAAATAATTAAATTAACTTAATAGGGGATGACATGAGCGCACAGAATGACACGACAACAATAAGAATTAAGACTGCTAGCAAAGTGAGACTTAAAACCATAGCGGCTAAACGTGATATCACTATGCAGCAACTCATTGATGAAATGCTCAGCTTATATAGTACTAAGACATGTAAACCTAAAGCCAATTAAATCAATACAAGAGTGTAAAAGTACTTGCACATGCCTGTATTAGTGTTATTATTGTCTCAAGTCAACGCAAACAGGGAGAAACAAAATGAAAATCATGTTTGATGGTAGCTTAATTTCAATTCAGAAATTTAAAAGAGAAATGAATACTTATTCAGTAAAAGAAGCATCCAAGTGTATAAAAAATTTAGTAATTAACTATGAATTTTCTGATCGATTTGAGGAAGTAGAAAAAGACCCACTTGATGACTTTAGAATGTGTTTCAGCCTTGAAGAATTGCTTCTTTGGCCGAAATTTATTGATACTGAAGAAGGACGATTGGCTAAAAAACTTAAAAACGAATTACTGAAATAGTCAACGCAATAACGCGACGACATAATGGAGATAAATAAATGAAGAAAGGCTACTACAAAGCTGAAAGTATAAACGGGGTGTATTTTTACGGAGAGAGTTTAGATGAACCAGAAAATAACATTTGGTCTCCACACGCTTTTTACGATTTATTGCCAGTAGTTGGTGACGATGATGAGGTATTCACATTTATGGATGAGTCAGACAGGGAAGTATTTGACTTAATAGACAGCGAGTATGGGGTAACTTTATGACACAGAAAATTGACAAAGACGTTTTCATCGATGCTGCTCTGAGACTCTTAGAGCAGTACAGCTCGGCATCAATAACGTACAGCGAGATTATTCAAGAGTCTGGTCATAGCCGTAAGGCTTTTTATGACAATGTGGACTTAGACAAGCTTTGGCCCCAGGTCATTGATAAACTCTACTACACAAACGCTATGGGCTACGTGTACAAGAGAGAAAAGCGATGTGCTCGTAAACTAAGCCAGAAGATTGCCAGGTTGATAGAAAAGAAAACGAAAGAGAAGGGAGAGCTTTAATGGACTTGAACAAGGAAGTTGAACGACTTAATAGACGGATTGAGGCTATGGAAAAGTACAACACCAATCTTAAAAGGCAGCTTACAGAGCTATGGAAAAGACAGCCAGAACGCGCTGAGAGAGTTAAACGGGGCTGCCTTGATATTGTTGCAAATAACTGCGGGCCTTGTCCTGCTTGTGGCGGATATAACGATTAGGGGTGCATTATGGGAGAGTATGCGGATTTAGTTTTAGATGGTGTTCTTGATATGTACACTGGCGAGTATTTGGGAGATGCGTGCGGATATCCAAGGTCTTTAGAAGACGAACAGGAGCACGAAAGAGAACAAAAGAAAAGACCAAAAATAGGAGACTTGAAAAAATACTCATGTGGTGTATGTGGGAAACATTTTACTACATGGAAAGGTAGATCAATGCACATGGATGCAAAGCACTCAAGAAAAGAAAAAACACACGAGTGCAAAGTTTGTGGAACCTGGTGTAGAGGTCAAGACGCACTAGAACAACACATAAGGGATAAGGGATGCAAATGAAAAAATACTACTACTTTAAAATAGGGGAAAAAACAATACTTTCAAGCGCTCGCACAGACTCAGGAGCGCTAAAACAGGCCGAACGTTTGGGTGAAGGTGTCCAGGTTTGGTATGACCATCCAGATGAATCATGGGCTGCTAGGTTGGTTGGAGTTAGCAAAGGGAGGAAGCGAGCATGAGTTTATTTAGAGAAAATGGGCGTTGGAAATCAGAAAAGGAGGCAGGGCTGTGAAGGGATTAGTATGTGAGATTTGTGATTTACCCGAAAAAGGCTTTTTTTTGTGTATTTCAGAGGTGCGTGAACATGGTATTGTTTGCATAGTAGGTGAGGATGGCTCCATAGCTTCAACTAATTCTAATTATTTGCACATAGTAAAACCCCAAAAAATACCGCCAATTTTTGACGACTGGCGCGTTCAGATGGGGTTTGAAAGTTGGAACATTTACGGAGATTAACAGGGAGATAAAACAATGAATTACATATTATCAAGCGTAACACTAGTTTTGCTTATGCTATTGGGTGGATTTGTTTGCATTAAAATATTAGGGATAACTGGCGACAGTCTTTTATATGCGGGGTGTGCTGTTGGGATGATTGCTCAGAGAATTAATCTAAGCATCTTTGGCGCTAAATATACTTTTTTTTGGGAGATAAAATAGTTTAATAACTCTATAAGTGTAGTATAATAAACCTGCCGTCAAGGTCAGGGGGAACCCAGGCGCTACTGGTTAAAGGGCGGCATATACGGCGTGAGAACCGTTAAAAAATAAGCAGGGTGATGGAAGACCTAATTTAATAGTATTCTTAAATATGGCTCTCTGTTGCCGCATCTACAACGCCCTTGTTGAAACCTTGCTCGGCAAATTCTCACCAGGGGCCATATTTAAGAGTATTATTTATGCACTATTACCAATTCAACATTGGCGATTATTCTGCCAGAACTGCTCACCTTTCACCCATTGAAGATTTAGCATACAGACGAATGATTGACTTGTATGTTAAAAATGAATCGCCTCTGCCAAAAAAAGTCGAAGAAATAGCCAGGTTAACAAGGCTTAGAGGAAATGAAGATAGTATAAAAATTGTTCTTGATGACTTTTTTAAGCTAACAAAAATAGGATGGGTTGACGATTCTATTCAAGAAATCGTTGATAAGTACAAAGAAAAATCTGAGAAAGCTAAAAAGTCTGCAAAAGCACGTTGGGAAAAAGAACCCAGCAATAGCGAGAAAAATGGTGATGCGAACGCATTGCGAACGCATTGCGAACGGAATGCTAACCATAAACCATTAACCATTAACCAAGAACCACTAACCAATAACCATAAACCAGAAACCAAGAACCAAGAACCAGAACATAAAACCCCTTGTTCGCTTCCAGCTCACGATGTTCTTGATGATCATAATTCACACACTGATTACTACGACAAGCCACCATTTTCACCTGATGATATTTCAACCAAAGCACTAGAACATAGGTTTGATGAATTTTGGTCTAATTACCCAGTCAAAAAATCAAAAGCTGACGCTCACAAGAAATGGATGAAAATTAAGCCTGATCAAAATCTACTCGACACAATGATCAAGGCATTGCAAGATCAGACTGAAGAAAAAGCAGCTCAGAAAAAACTGGAAGGCTTTGCTCCCAACTGGAAAAACCCTTCGACATGGTTAAACCAAAAATGCTGGGAGGATGAAATTTACATACCTGAACAACCAAAGCAAAGGAAATCCGCACTAGAAAATTATTACGACGACAAGCCTAAAAAAATACACCCATCCATGGAGGGACTTGGTGATGAAATCGGTAGGAGACCTGGTGAAACGCCCACTCAATACTGGCACAGACTCGAAAGAGCAAAAGCAAAGCTCAGAGAATCACGTGCAGAGGGGTATAGCGTACCTATGGGATCAAATGACAAGGATACAAGGGGATTTTTGGATAGACCGAATGGGTTTAACTGATGGAGACCAGTTTGAAATATTCACAGAACTTTGTCAGGGACTAACAGCAAAACAAATCTATAATGGTTACAAGCGTTTTTTAGACTCTGACGAAAAGTATCTTGATGCTAAAAAGTTTAGAAACTTCTGTCTTCAAAAAGACGAACACTCAACTAACTGGCAAGCATACAAAATACTACCCAGGTCTAACAGGATTGAAGACCAAACAGCAAAGGAGAAATCAAAAGATTCTAGGAGTAAATTTATTAACGAGATAAGGGAGAATCTAAAATGATAGAATGGAAAGACGCTAAAGAAGTACTGCCTCACCCTAAAAGAATATTGGCGATGTTAGATGAAAATGGAGATTTGTTTTGTGGTTACTATTGCATAGATCAAGAATGTTTTTTCCACTCTCACAGCGGAGATCAATACAAGCTGGATGGAGTAACACACTGGGATTACTTTGAGTATCCGAGATAAATAGGGAGAGGTTAATATGGGAAAATATCACTTATACATTGTGTGTTACTCATTCAACGGTAGTTGTTCAGGTTCAATTGAAATTTTTTTAAAGAAAAAATGGACAAAAGGAACAATGAAGAAGGTTTTTGATCTAATAAAAAATGATAGTATTGAAGGTGGCGTTGAAATAAACCAAATTGCATTATCAAGTGTTTTATATTGCGGAAAAGTTAAAGCCTAAAGGA
>Ga0075478_10000584_pt1 | contig 13115 bp, 7 predicted proteins | sample DEB08_DNA_15_FD_71483 | JGI IMG/M metagenome (GOLD analysis project Ga0075478, IMG submission 71483) | Aqueous microbial communities from the Delaware River and Bay under freshwater to marine salinity gradient to study organic matter... | ecosystem: Environmental > Aquatic > Marine > Coastal ...
CCCTGCTGCTTGCGTTGAGTTGTATACTGGCGCAACTGCACCTTCTGCCTTCGGCACCACCTATCCTGCTAACACCTGATAGGTTTATCTTATTTCTGGGGGAACTTCGGTTCCCCTTTTTTTTATCTTTGTGATAGGTAACAATGTCCTTTCCTACTTATGCTGCGTCCACCGAACTGGATGCTGTTAATCAAATATTAAGCTCTGTGGGGCAGGCTCCTGTCACCACACTAGATCTGCAAAACCCTGAAGTATCGATTGTTCTCAATACTCTCCGTGAAGTTAATCGTCAGATTCAATCTGAAGGTTGGATCTTTAATACGGAACGAGACTATGTGATGCAACCAGATTCTAGTACTAACCAAATTAGTTATCCGTACAATGTTCTACAGATGGATGCAAATGTAGAATACCACAAAAATCAATACGACTTGGTTCGTCGTAATGGTAAGTTGTATGACAGACTGAACCACACCTTTCAATTTACTGATGACGTTCATGTTGACCTTACTTGGTACTTTGACTTTACTGATGTACCACCTCCAATCCAAACGTACATCGTTGCTCGTGCAGCCCGTATGTGTGCGACCAAACTAATTGGAGATCAAGAGATTAACAAACTCCTGGCTGAACAGGAAGTTTATACCCGTGCAGCTGCTATTGAGTATGAGTGCAATCAGGGTGACTATTCTATGTTCGGCTTTAAGGATGGTCAAAACTATTATACAAGCTATCAACCTTATCAAGCTTTGATGCGATGAGCACACTTACCCAAAGAATCCCAAACCTATTTCTTGGTATTTCACAACAACCTGATAGCAGGAAGTTTCCCGGTCAAGTCCGAGATGCTGTGAATACATTGCCTGACTTTGCGTTAGGTATGTTGAAGCGTCCTGGTGGTCAATTTACTGAGTCGTTGACAAACGCAACCACCACTGGTCGTTGGTTTTCGATTCTTAGGGATGCAGAAGAGAAATACGTTGCACAATATGCCAATAACATTTTCCGCATTTGGAGCTTACTAGATGGTTCTCCACGTGCTGTTAACATGGGAAACGATACAGGTGTTCCTGGAACTTGTGTTATTGCAGATGTAAAAACAGCTCTTACTAATTACAACACTGCTGCAGCTTTAACTAAAACTAGACTGACTGAACTGAATAATGCCCAATCAACTTATTCAGAAACATTAGCCGGGCAAAACACTACGACGGAAGAACTGTTTGATGTAAAATATAATTACACACCTCCCTCAATTCCTTCTTCCTTTTTTGAAGTTTACCTGTACTCTGGTATCATTCAAAATGAGTCCGGTGTTTATACAGTAAAGAATGCTGACACAGTGGTGTCTGTAAGCGCCACCTTGCCCGCTGGATATAGCCAAGGTACTGAACGTACTGCAGAGCATCCAAAGCTTGCTGCAGAGGGTTACAGGGTCTTCACAGCGATTCATACAGTAGCTGCTGCAAATACTCCTGTAGAATTATCAGCAGCTCTTGCTGCAATGAATACAGCACAAACTAATTATGACAACGCTGTAGCAGATGAAGCAACCAAGCTTGGTCTTTACAATACTGAAATAGCAGACTGTGCTATTACAACTGTACCTGCTAATGCTTATCTTAAGGATGCTGATCCTGCTGATATTGAAGTCCTAACTCTTAATGACTACACCTTCGTTTTAAACAAAGGTAAGACAGTCGCCATGGATCCTACAACTACTGCAGCCAAGCCGCACGAGGCTATGGTTATAGTAACTGTTGTGGGTACTGGTCACTACCGTATTTATCTTGATGGTACTGAACGTGGTACTTACAACGCTGGTAGTGGTGGTGATGTAGATGCTATTATTGATGACCTTGTTAATGACATCAATGGTCAAACCTTTGGTGGTAAAACTTACACTGCTGTAAAAGTTGGTGCTGGCATGTACATTAGTTGTACTGCTGCTTTTACTATTTCTGTAGTTGGTGGTCCTTCTGAGAATGCGTTGTACGCTTTTCAAGATACTGTTTCAACTGTTGCATCTTTACCTACTCAAGCAAAAGATGGTTACCTTGTCAAAGTAGTCAATAGTGCTGAACTAGATATTGATGATATGTGGTTGAAGTTTAATACTTCCTCAGGTGCCGGTTATGGCGTTGGTACTTGGGAAGAAAGTGTTGGACCAGGTATCACGTATCATTTAGATCCGCTGACCATGCCACACCAGTTGGTTCGTCAAGCTGATGGATCTTTTACTTACGAACCAGTTACTTGGGATGATCGTATTATTGGTGATCTTACCACTAATCCTGATCCAAGTTTTATTGGTGCACAGATTAAGCACATGTTCCTTTACAGGAATAGGCTTGGTTTCCTGTCCAATGAAACAGTGACGATGAGTAGAGCAGGTGACCTGTTTAACTTCTTCAACACTACTGCGTTGGTTGCTACAGATGATGATCCGATTGATATTTCGGCATCAACTGCTAAGCCAGTTACTTTGAACTACGTGCGTCCTACTGCTGTTGGTTTGGTTTTGTTTGGTAATACTGAGCAGTTCCTGCTTAGTACTGATTCAGACATCCTCAGTCCTAAAACGGCAAAGATTAACACGTTGTCGTCGTATGAGTGTGAGGCTGATGTTGAGGCTGTGTCTACCGGCATCTCTACTAACTTCATAGCTAAAACCGCTCTTTATACAAAACTGTTTAGTTTGCTTGATATTAGTGGAGACAATCCCCCTAATGTTGAGGAACTAACATATAACATACCAGAGTTGATTCCTAGCACTATTGATAGTTTCATCTCTTCTGCTGCCTCATCCATTATCTCTTTGGGAACACTGGGAAGCAGCACTGTATATCAATACAGGTTCCTACAACTAGCTGAACGTAGAGTTCAGTCATGGTATAAGTGGACCTTAACTGGTACATTACTTGATCAGTTTTTTGATCAAAGCACCTATTACGCTGTCGTAGCTAACGGTTCTAACGTTGAAATTCAATCCTTTAACCTTAGACAATCTAGTGATGAAGGGTTCTTGACCCTGCCAACTGGTGAGAAGACAGACGTGTTTCTGGATTATTGGTCTATCAATCCTTACAGGACGTATGATTCTAATACTGATAAAACCAGAGTTTTCCTACCATATGATCATGTAAGCGGAAAAACTTTTGTAGTTGTTGCGCTTGGTGGTTACATTGGAGGTAGTAACGTTACTTCCAGTCAATCCGTTGGTGCTGTTCTACAACCAACAGTTGCAGGTTCTGCGGGTGCTAATTATGCAGACATTGACGGTGACTATCGTGGACGGGATCTAATCATTGGATACCAATATGAAATGTCAGTAGAGCTGCCTAAGTTCTTCTCCACTAAATCTGAAGGGGGATTTGTTAGCAGTGATCAAACCGCTGATCTTATTATTCACCGTATCAATGTGGCTACAGGTCTTAGTGGTCCTGTAACTTACGAGGTAGATCTGACTGGTATTCCTACGTGGGAGAATGTTGTGTCTACTACTTTGCCTAACACTTATGTACTAAACAACGTTAACCTTTCCGCTAACTCTTTACACGTTGTTCCTATTTATCAACGTAATAGGAATACTTCGATCAGGATTATTGGTAACACTCCGTTCCCAGTAAACCTTCTAGATCTGACATGGGAAGGTAAATACAGTAATCGTTTCTACCGCCGAGGTTAAACCATGAGCAATTCCACCCACGGGTTTACAATGCGTCAAGCAACCCTAGATGACATTCCCAGTATTGTTTCAGAATTACTACCTGAAGGTAAAGAAGACTTTGCAAGGGCTGGCATGAATCCAGTCCTTTGCATGGCTTACGATACCCTTAACAGTAATACTAAAGTATTGCTAAGTCCTAGGGGGATTCCCGCTGGATTAGTTGGTGTGAGTCAGGATGGATGCATCTGGATGAACATGACTAATGAAGCCAGAAAATATCCAAAGGCATTTATACTTTGGGCTAGAGAATTTGTAAGCAACGCTGGTTCGCTGCTGTGGAACCGAGTTGATATTCAAAACAATAATCTAAGAAAGTTCTTGAGGCTTATTGGTTTCAAGATTATCAACGTCGTTCTATGCGACACACGAAACATCTATTATGTGGAATTTGCTAAGGTAAATTAAATGACAGATTTTAATTGGGATAAAGCTAAAGCAGGGGCTGGTGTTGGCGCTGGCCTAGGCTTGCTTGGCATGGGTCTCAATATGTGGCAGGCTGACTCAGCCTATAACGCAGAGGTCCAGCAATGGAAACAGCAGGTAGATGCTACGACTCGTGCTAATCAACGTCAAGCGTTGATGATCCGAGAAGCTAACACGCGTACTGCTGATATTTATGGATACAAAACCGGACGGTTTGAAAAGAACCTAGGTTTTATTCAAGAAGAATACAGCCGCGCTGGTGAAGATCTTCAACGTCAACTTGGTGCAGAGTTTGCTCAATCTGCTTACTCTAAACAAGCACAACTAAGTGCTTTATCACAAGCTGTTGGCTTTAACCGAGCAGCCTTTGAGGGTACTAGCCGTTCTCGTCAACGTGCTGATCTTATGGGAACTCTTGGTACATTTGGACGTAACGCTGCTATGGAAGCTGAAAGGCTTGCAGGTGTAGTGGAACAAACTAATAGAAGCCGTCAAGCACTTGGTCGTCAAGCTACTCAATCCATCTTTACTGCATGGGGAGATCTTGGTATTCTTCCAGAAACGCAGAGATACTTTGGTCAAGAAGTTGCTATGCGTCCTCAAGGTCCAAACATGGGTATGCAGATTGCAACTGGTTTGTTGGACACTGCAAAACAAGCAGTGGGTATGGGCATGTCTATGGGACAAATGGGTTAGTAACCAATGGCACAATCTAAAGAACTACAACTCCAACAGGGCTATCAAAGTCCTATCCAAGCTCAAGGCTATAACCCACTCCAAGTTGCAGATGCTTCACAACAAATGGAGCAGAACAGAGCTACGGCTCTTGAAAATGCTAGGCGTGAAGATGCAGCTCTTACTAAAGCTGATGAGGCTGCCCTTGAGTTTGCTCAAAATTTAAATACAAAACAATTAGCTGATCTTTCTGCTTTATCTAAATCTTTGCTCGGTGCATCTGAAGCAGGGATGAAGATGTATTGGCAGGCTGAAGCTACTAAAGGTATCAATGCCATTCGTGAATCAGGTGTCCCATTCGACGAATACTTTGAGTGGCACAAAACCAAGAAAGATCTAGAGATTGCACAGGCTGGTGGTGATGCCCTTGCTAACCAGTCAATGGCTGCTGGTGAACCTTTTGAAGTTGCTAACCTGTACAAAGGTCTGAGTGGTATTGCTAAGATCTACGCTAAGGAAGAAGTTGCACGTCAAGGTGCAGACTCTTACCTTCCGTGGATGCAGAACCAACTGCAAACTAATGACAGCTTAGTTCTTCGTACAAAGAACGGGGAAGAGTTTACCCCGAATAAAACTGGTAATGATCCGGTTAAACGTGCTCAAGCTATCCGTGCATTGGATGACCAGTTCTATGAACAATTTGGTTTTCTTGGTATTAACCGTGTAGTCCTTCAAGACCAAGCGTTTGAAAAGATGAACGCTGGTCGAACCAAGTTGATTGGTGAGGCACGGTTTAACTTTGCACAAGAACAATCTGCAGCTACTCGTGAGACCGCAATGGTCATGCTGCGTCAAGGTAATTATCTTGGTGCTGTACGAGCATTGGCTTCTACTGTTGACGGTGAAGGACGCCATATTGGTTATGGCGGTGCTCACGATGAAGCCCTAAAAATGATGGGTGAGATTGATAAAGCAGGTCTTCTAGAAGATACAGCTTATCAAGCTATCCTTAATCAACCAGATGTTGACAGTGGTAAACCTGTTGGTAAGCGTTGGGAAGTTAGGTTTGCTCAGTTTGAAAAGGACCGTGCTGCTCGTGCACGTGCTGATTGGACGGCGGATCAAGCTGACCGAGAACTTGAAGCGGGTAAAGCCGAAGATGAGTTTAGGCAACTCTTTGACAACGATCCTACACAACGAACTGAGAGTAACATTAAAGCTGCTCAAGAGCGTTACTTCTTCCTGTCTGGTGGTAAAAAGAGTACGTACCTTGAAGGTCTTCAATCTGAGTACAGTGTTGACGCTAAAGGTAAGGCAGAACTTAATAGCCGTTTTGAAAAGCTTGCTGAGCAGAACCTTCTTACTACTGACATGGTAGCTCAAGCTCCTTGGAGTGTTCAATCCAAATGGATGGACACCGCTAAGAAGCAAGAGGCTGGAAGAACTACTCAATTCAAAACTCACCTTAAAGCTATCGAGAACCACGTTAAGACTGATCCTCGTGTGAAAGTCTCACCTGATGGTTCTACTAGTGGAACAGCTACTCTTGTTGTTGGTGAACTTCAAGCTAAGTTTAACCGCAAGGTTTCCGAGTATGTCGGCAGTGGAATGAGTCCAGCTGCAGCAGCCGATCAGGCTGTATCTGAAGTAATGGCTGAGTTCCAAACTGCTCCTCGTTATGCGATGGATAGTATGGGTAATTTCTCCGGATTTACCCTTGGTACTGCTAAAACTTCTGCTGCTATCAACCAGAAACTTAACAAGATTCGTAATGCGATTCTTGGAGGTGGTAAAGCATCTCTTAATAAAAAACCTGGGCTTATCTTTAATGCAGCACAACTGACTGCAATGGAAGATGGTTACGGTGAACCTGGCTGGACGATGCCATTAGAGGCTCAATACTGGGGATCTAAACTTGGTATTAGTGGTCTTGAGGTTATCAACCGTCAGCGTGAAGCTGCAGGTATGCGTCCTTTGATTACACCTGCATCTATGGAAATTATGAGTACTGCCATGACCTCAGATATGCAGGCACTCCTTAACAGGTTGCCTACGTATAACCGCTCTGTGCGGGCTCTGAGCAGCATGGGAAGCTTCCAACCTGCTATGGTACCTAAAGGGTTCGGAGACCCAATACAGGCGGCTGCAAAGGCCAATGGTATTGATCCTGCAATCCTTACTGGTATCTTAGAGGTTGAGTCTAGTTGGCGTGATGACATCATTTACGGTAGAACTAAATCAGTGGCAGGCGCTAGAGGTATCGCTCAAATCATGCCGGAGTATCATCCGGGTGTGAACTATGACGATCCTGTAGCCAGCATTAACTATGCTGCCAAACACCTTAAAGGGTTGATTGCTGCTACTAATGGTGATGTGAATCGTGCTATTCAAGCTTACAATGCGGGTCTTGGAGGTATTGGTAAATCTCAAGAGAATAGGGATTATCTTCCTAAGGTTCTCAAATCTGCTGCTAAGTATGGCTACGGTCAAGCTTGGCGTGATCCTGCAACTATGCGTCCTTCCGTTGTCTATAAGATCGGAAGTCTTGGGTATGGGTCTACGGGTCCACACCTTGATTTGAAACGTGTTGCTAGAGGAACAACCACCACTACTGGTTCTGTTGAAATTAAACCCAATGAAGTTGATAACTTTGTTGAAGTCAACGTAGAAGGTAAGTGGCAAGCTCTCTCTAAAGGCACAACTATGACTGATACTGAAGCACGTCACAGAGCACGTGGTTCGTATGGAGTCGATTATGCAGCACCATCTGGTACGCCAGTGAGGCTGAAAAATGGAGCACAAGTCGTTGGTTCGTTCAAAGGTCAAGAAGGCACGGACCATCTTATCATTGAACTTCCCGATGGCAGAAGGTTCCAATTCTTACATGGTACTAAAGTGTAAAAAATGTACAATCCTTACGAGGACTTCAACGCTAAGGATGAGCCTTTAAGCGAAGACGTTAAAAATCAACTACTTCAGGACAAGGCTCAGTCCGAACAAACTGTTATGAATATGGAGGCAGCTGAACAACAGGTAGTACCTGGGGTTCCTGCCAAGCCGGGTACGCCTGGTCAACAGCAGACACAACCCTCAGCTAAGCAAGAACCCAAGAAGGAAGAGTCTACTAGCCTTATTCCTAAGGACATTGGTCAAGCTGCAAGAAACATTGCTGAAGGTGGGTTTGCCCCTATTGCTGGTGTTGCGGATTGGGCTGTAGACTTGTACAATATTCTGCCTACTCCTGACATCCCGAAGATCCCTAAGTTCAAGAACGATTTGTTTCAAGCAGCTCGGGAACTTTCTTCTATTGTTATTCCTACCGTTCTTATTACTCGTGGTCTTGGTGGTGCTGCTTCTGCAGCTAACGCTAAGGTTAAGTGGGAACTGGGTAAGAATGCATTAGTTAAGTGGTTAGGTGAGGCTGGTATTGCAGCTGGTTCTGGTGCATTTGTTGATGCTACTAACAAGCTTAACGAAACTGATGACAACCTTCAGGGAACTTTTAAAAAGATGTTCCCTAAAACCTTTAGTTGGATCTCTGATGATTGGGCTACCGTTGATGGTGACTCACCTGATGTGATTCGTGCTAAGAACGTTAATGAAGGTATTGGTCTCGGTATCTTTTCTGACCTTCTTGTAGGCGTTGGTAAACTGCTTCGGGCTACACGAAAGACAAAAGAGGCTACAAACTTCATCCCTATGGATGAACGGGCAGTCAATTTTAAAAAGCAACACGAAACAGGCACAGTAACTGCAGAAGATGAAGTCCTTGAATCAGCAGGTCGTCGGGAAGAAGTTCTTGATGAACGAGCTGATTACGGGATTGCTAACAACAAAGAAGGTGCTTATCTTGGTATCCACGATGTATTCGATTCTGAAGAAGCTGGTGTCCGGGGTCTGGATTCGATGGGAGTTGTCGGTGCTGGCATTGACCAAGTACGGATTGCCAAAAATTATGGAACTGTTTATGGACGACTTCGTAATTTCCTTTCTGAGCCTGCTGCAAAGTATGTCCTTAGAACCGCTGATCCTGCTACCTTCGATGAAGTTGATGATGCACTGAAGCAATCATTTGACTCTGCTGGTAAATACAAAGTTCTGTTGGGTGATGGTGCTACTATTACTCATGCAGATGTTGTGGAAGAAGGTGATAACCTCAGCAAAGTTCTTCTTGATCCTCGCATGAATGTCGATGAGATGAAGAAGGTTTTCAAAGAGTTCTCTGATGTTGTTGATGGTACTGAACGTTTGTCGGTTGGTACTAAAGGTGACGTAGCTTTTGCTGGCTCTTTGCAAGCTCTTCGTACTTTGCGTGATGAATACATCAACCTAGACACTGTTCGTGTTCAGGGCTACCTGGCTACTTCACTGGCTGGTCAAGTCTCTGACCTTGCTGAGGGTGCTCGTCTTATGGACGGTACTGCAGCTATTGAACGTGCTCAGGAACAGATCCTTGATAAGATTGAATATCTTACTGTTGTCCAAGGTCGGGCTAAACAGCTGCGTGGTCAAGGTCTGAATAGCCTTAAGCAAATCTACGCTCATCTTAGGGAGAAAGATTTTAATAAGGTTCAGACGATGGTTGATAGCTTTAACGAAACTAAGGATGCCACTGACCGAGAAATCATTGACCGTGCTAAACGTACTGTCGATACCCTTCGTCAGGTATCTAAAGAACGTCCTGAATACCTCAAGCCGTTGCAAATGGCATGGGAGTTTACGGATGGTAACATTGATACCATGTCTAAGCTGAACAGGTATGTTGATCAAAGCCTTGGGGATTGGTTCCCTAAGTTCTTTGTTGACGGTAATCCTGAGATGCCTAACGTCATTGTGCAGGGTATGTGGAGTAATATCTACAACTCTGTTCTCACCTCTGTTTCTACTCCGTTGAAGGCTGGTTTCGCTAACGCTGCATTGCTGCTTGAGAAGCCAATTACTGTCCTTGGTGGTGCTGTCATTGGTGGTGACGTTAGGACATTGAAGCGTGGTTGGTATCAATACTCGGCATTTGCTGACACCTTCAAGAAAGGTTTGAAGCACATGACTGATGTGTACCGTAAAGCTGCTGCAGATCCTACTTCTGTTGGGTACATCATGCGTGATGACCTTGTTAGGAAGAATGAAGAGACAATGGACATCCTCCATTCGTATGCTATGGCTGCTCAGCAAACGGGTAACGATGGTCCTATGGCTCTGTACCATAAGGCTGAGGCACTTAATGACATGGCTAACAACCCGTGGCTACGCTTCGGTGCTAACGCTATGACGGCACTGGACGGCTTTGCACGGGCTATGATTGCTAATGCTGAGGTCCGTGGCCAGATCTACGACAAGTTTATTGATGGTGGTCGTAAGCTAGATGCTGATGGCATGAAAAAAGCTTTGGATGATCATTACAATAAAATGTTTGATTCGACTGGTATGATCACCAACGAAGCTGTTGATTATGCTAGCCGCGAGATTGCCATGAACCTTGATCATCCTGCTGTTGATGGTCTATCTCGTTTGATCAATCAGTACCCAGCTATGAAACCATTCCTGATGTTCCCACGCACGAGTGTGAACATTTTGGATATGGCTAACAAGCACAGTCCTTATTCTGTCTTTGCTAAAGAGTACAACCAAATCGCTTACAAACCTCTTAGCAACTTTACAGGTGATGAAATCAAAGAGATCCTAGAAACTCGTGGCATTAAAGTCGCTAGTGACGAAGAAATGATGGATCAATTCGCCACTCTCCGTGCTGAGGTACGTGGACGTAAAGCTATCGGCACCATCACTATGATGACTGCAGGTGCTATGTTCCTTAACGGTGGTCTTCGTGGCAATGGTCACTACGACAAAGAACGTAACCGTGTTCGTCAAGAGCTTGGTTGGAAACCCCGTACGTACAAAGGTTGGGATGGTAAATGGTACAGCTATGATGGTCTTGGTCCTATCTCTGACTTCCTGGCTTTAACTGCTGACGTGATGGATAACTTTGATTCCGTCACGGAGAACGATCTGGAAACTACTATTAACAAACTTGGTTTTCTTATTAGTGGTAACCTGACTAACAAGTCTATGCTTGCTGGTATCGAGCCTATGAACGATGTTCTGGCTGGTAACCCTGCTGCATTGAATCGTTGGGCAGCTTCCTTTGCTAGCTCCTTGGCTCCTCTATCTGGTGCACGTAACGAGCTGGGTCGCCTTATGGCACCGTCTCTGCGTGAGTTGGATATGGAGTTCACTCAACTTCTTCGTAACCGTAACAAGTTCCTGGATACTGTTGATCCCAAAGGTGCACTGCCTGATAAGCATGACTGGATTGACGGGACTAAGGTTGGATACCCTGAGAACTTCTTTGTGCGGGCATGGAATGCTGTGTCCCCTATGAAGGTGTACGATGGTCAATCTGCTGAACGTCAGTTCCTGCTGGATATTGAATACGACTCACGTCCTAGTTTTAACAAGAGCACCAAAGGTGTGGAGTACACCCCTAAAGAACGTTCTGAACTGTTCTCCTTAATGGGTCAGCAGGGCTACTTTAAGAAGGAACTGCAACGCATTATGCAAGGCACTGACGCTCAAGCTTGGCGTGAATCTATCAAGACTGAAAGGGGTGGCGGTTCCCGCATTGACCCCAATCAATGGATGAACCTGTATCGTCAGATTGACGTAGCTTTGGATCGGGCTAAGCGTATGGCTGAAGTTCAGCTGAGCAACCGTGATGAAGTGATGCGTCGTCAATACGAACAAGGTTTGGACAAAGCCTATCAGCAGCGTGGTGTTTCCATCCTGCAATGGCAAAACAAATAACCCACCCATTCCCAACTACCTATTAGCGTAAATGGCTTACCCCGAAAATACATACACCGGGAATGGTTCACTTACAACCTATTCCTTTACATTTCCATATCTCGAAGAGTCAGACGTTAAGGTAAGTCTTGACGGTGTTGACCAAGCTACAAGTGAATATTCTCTTGCCAACGCTACAACTGTTTCGTTTAACACTGCACCGGCTAACGGTGTAGCGATCCGTATTTACCGTGAGACAAATGTTACAGCAGCACAAGCTACGTTCTTTGCAGGTTCCGCCATTCGTGCACAGGACTTGAATGATAACACGCTGCAGACGCTGTATGCATCACAGGAAGCTACGGAAAATGCATCGTTAGCTCCTACTGCTATTTCAACCGCTAATGCTGCTAGTACTACTGCAACTCAAGCGGCTAATGATGCAGCAACTGCTTTGACTGCTGCGTCTAATGCTGTGGCATTTGTTCCAGTTGCAAACGTTGCTGCTATTCCTGGATCTCCATCTAACAACGATTACATTGAAGTTCTTGATGCTACTGGCATTGAATCTTTTAGTCCGCTTACAGGTGTGCCTGTTGGGTTTGTAGGCGATTCTGGTCTTGCAGCACGTCTTCAGTACACGACCAGTGGTTCTACTTGGAACTGGGTTAACTACATTGCTAACGATGCAGAGACTCGGTATCTTAAGGATCAAGCAGGAACAGTAGACACCACTAACCTTGCATCTAACGCTGTTACTACAGCTAAAATTACTGATGCAAATGTGACGACTGCGAAGATTGCTGATGCTAACATTACTACTGCTAAACTAGCTGATGGTTCGGTAACTGCCTCAAAAATTTCCGCTGGCGCAGCTGTACCGTCTGGTGCTGTGTTCTATTTTGCTGCTAACTCTGCTCCTAGTGGATACCTAGAAGCCAACGGTGCTGCTATTAGCCGTACTACCTACTCTGCTTTGTTTGCTGTTGTAGGTACTACGTTTGGTAGTGGTGATGGTTCTACTACCTTTAACTTGCCTGACCTGCGTGGTGAATTCCTGCGTGGTTGGGATAACGGTAAAGGTACTGATAGTGGTCGTACCTTTGGTTCGTTCCAGGCTGATGAATTTAAGTCACACACGCACGTTTATTCAAGAGCACTTGCGCCAGGCAGTGGTCAGGACCAAGCTGGTTCTGGCTCTGGTGACGCTGTACGCCATGAAAACACAAACACAACTGCCACTGGCGGTGCTGAAACCCGCCCCCGCAACATCGCGTTGCTTCCTTGCATTAAAACCTAACTCTTATTATTTGAACAATGCTTGTACAAGATATTGCGGGTCTTTACATCCCGTCTCATGACTACGTTGCTCTCACTTACGTTGCTGCTGGTAACGGTGCTGGTGAGATCGAAACAATTACATACAAAGAAGGTGGTGCCAGTGGTGCTACCGTTGCTGTACTCACCCTTGGTTACAATGCCAGCAACAAACTTGTTAGCGTCACTA
>Ga0075478_10000599_pt1 | contig 12969 bp, 13 predicted proteins | sample DEB08_DNA_15_FD_71483 | JGI IMG/M metagenome (GOLD analysis project Ga0075478, IMG submission 71483) | Aqueous microbial communities from the Delaware River and Bay under freshwater to marine salinity gradient to study organic matter... | ecosystem: Environmental > Aquatic > Marine > Coastal ...
CTGGTTTCTAAAAAAGTCTCCTATTGATGAAAAGAAACCAGTCAGACCTTTCCACAATCTGGTATTCTTAACCCATGCCTTTGGTTTGGCGAAGATCTTGTCGATTGACTGAAATATCGCCTTGAATATATTAATACCTTTTTTGACTGTTGCGATCGTATCAGTAATGATATATGCAAGATCCGCAATACCAAAGGTAATGAAGAGCCATTTTAGAAACCCACCTTTCTTGGCTTTTGCTAGATTCTTATCAGAGACCTTGTCTTTATTCTGTTGCAGTAGGTAATTAGCGATCTTTTCAAATAGTCCTTTCTGTTCTCTCCTATCTTCTTTTTCCTGAAGATCTTTGTCCGCCTCTTTTCTCTGAGCATCTTCAAACCTCTGTATCTCTTTCTTCGTGAGATTCATCTGTGAGGTCGCCAGACCTTTACTCATCATCCACTGATCACGAATAAATTTGTTCTCTTTTTGTTGTCGGTCAGAAACAAACTCAACGGCTCTACTAATTACCCCTACTCCGGTTGCAATTCGCTCCAGCTTTTCGCTATCTTTAACTGCAATTGCGGATTCTTTCGTTCTTTGAATAATTGGTATGGCCATTATTGCTGTTGCTTGATTCTTTTCTCTTCTTCTTCAAGATGGTTCATCAACAATGTCACATAAATTTCCCTTTCCCATGGAATCATATTATCAAGTTCACTCAAGCTATATTTATGATTCTGAGCCATATAGAATTGAGTTTTGTAGTAATTCTCTAAACTATCATGGGAAAGGCTTATCCAAAAAAAGCTTCGGTTCCTTCAATTATATGGATATTCTCTTTGCCACAGGAATCACATTTGAAATCAATCTCTTCCCGAACCTTTGGAATATTCTCAAGGTATTCAACCATCTGGTCGACCTGTTTACGACTCAATGACTCAATAAAGGTATCAAGTTCTTTTGGTGTGACCTCACTGTGATGGTATGTCTGGTTACTATCAAAAATAGAGTCAATACTAATACGAAGAATCGACATCATATCGTCTGTAATTGCGGCATCATCTGATGTCTGAAATGAATCAAAATCTTTGATCTGAGCATGCCGTAGATTCACTCCAACCTCATTATTCAATTTGATCGTACTGGCAAGTTTCTTCTTTGGATATTTGATGTTTATGTTATCGACATTGATCTCAATCGGATGGCGTTTATCACACTCCTCGCATGGTAGCTGCAATTCTACTGTCTCACCCACACTCTTTGCTCTCAATTTCAGGAAGATGAATTCAAGATCATACATCGTGAGAGTATCGGGCTCTAGCTTATCGAAGGTACATGCCTTGATAATTTCCTTCATTGCATTGATGATTGTCTTTTGATCCTTTGTCTCTTGGGCAATCATCAGGACCTTTTCTTCCTTGACCAAGAAGGGACGGAACTTGACCTTCTTCTTAGTAGAGGGGACTGTCAATTCATATGTGGGGGTTTCTAATACTGGTAGTGGCATAATATTATTTTCTGATTATTATATGAGACGTCGTAGACTACCTACAACTTGATTTCTAACACCATTTATCAATGTCTTAAGTGATCCCTGTTCCTCGAAATCTTCATAGGCCCAGGTCACTGATAATTTCTGGTATTGATCCGTGGCATTATTATCCAATGGTACAGATTGAACCGTGACTGGAAATGCATTACGAAGCTTGATACCATAGGTCGGTAGATTCTTTTCGTCGAGCTGTTGAATTATGACATCAGAATAATATTTGCTCTCATAGCTAACACGATAATCTTTTTGACTCACGATAGATGCCTGCCAACGATCAAAAATCTTGCGCATATAATAATCTGTCGATAGAGTGAATACCATCGAAACATCATCTGTGGTATACCCATAAGGAATCTTTGATGTAAACCAATCTTGATTCGAGGCATAATCTACTGTCGTGATCTGTCTGCCCGGAAGGGAGGTCGATTCACACAGCAATGCCATATCTCGTGGATCATTGACCAGAGAACCCAGGGAGAATGTACCACTGAGGGCAGATCTCGCAACCTCCTGTAGATCCAGGTTCAGGAGTGTCTGCTGTGGTGGTGTGATAATCACGGCAAATCTATTTGTCTTGGCAAGACCACCGTGTTTGGAAATCGACGATTTGAAGTCATCGATTGTATTTGGATTGACAATATTTTTAAGTTGAGTAAGAAGAGCCATGGTTATTATCCTCTGATGATTTTACGTGATTCTCTCCAGACAAAATCTCTCTTGGCACCAATGAATGAATCAGATGGTAGAAAGAGAACCGCTTCCCACTCACTGGCGGGAACAAAGATTGGTTTTGATCTCATATATGCCGTGAGGTATCTCTTAAAGCATGGTTGAAATTCTTTATATTTCGTCACGCCATTCAGTATATCATACGAGATCTTGAGTTTCGTCTTACTATTAAACTTATCATTATTCGCAACATCCAAGAGCTTGTCAAAGAATATTGCTCGAATCGTAGGTGGCAGGTAATGCAGATTGATTCCATAGAAACCTTTTGGTGCAGGATCGACCATAAAGATCAGTGGGAATCTATCATAGTATGGAAGGGTATCCTTGTGCTTTGCCTGATACCGAAACATGTACATCTTACCCAATACGGTCCGGTTTTTTTCCTGGAGTAACTCATCATCAAGCAATTGTCTTCGGTTGACATTCTTGATATTCTGTACTCTCCGGCGAAACCACTCCAATGATTTCTTGCTTCGAGGTTCAAGTCCCTGACGAGACGCCTCTCTTTTTAGATTTTCGAGATAAGATGGCATTTTCTCTATTTATAGGTCAGGTCAGGATACGAATACCTAATTTTTTAAGTGTATCTTCTGTCCAGACCTGAAATATCCACCCACGATTCTCACAATAATCTTTTGCTGCATCCCACTTAGAAATATTCTTGGCATATGTCATTACCTCTGTGAGATACCTCTTGGTCTGTCTCTTGGGTTGTGGAGGTGGTTGTGTCTGTCTCTTGGGTTTAATCTCCACAAGATAGACCTGACCATCGTGTAATCGAATATACAGATCCATGAAGTATCGGTGTGGTTTCCCATCTGTCTTGCATCGATAGGGAATCACTACCTCCTCACTATTCCACTCCAAGACATCAGGGTTATCATCCAACCAACGAAATGCCTGACGTTCCCACAGAGATCGGTAGAAGATCTTTGTAGGATCACCACGGTACTTTTTCGTATTCTTTGGTCGGAATTTACCTGAATATGCCATATAAATAAGGACAAAGATATTTATTACCACCACTATTATGGCAACAAGAATTCGTAAATTCCCAACAAATATCCCACCGGATCGTCCAGTGATACAATTCTCATGTAAGCCATACAAAACTGGAGAAACAGACGGTGAAACACGAGATCTAGGTCAAACTGTAACCAATGCTCAACAAACGTCAGCATTCGGTGCGGCTGAAACCTTTGGTGATATTGATATTTTCTTTCCCTGTCCTGGCAATATTTCTTTTTCTGATACCGCAAATTATCAAACCGGGAGTGCAGATATGATTAGCACTTTACTTCAGAAGATGACAGGTACGGGTGATACCCTCAGTGCTGCAGGTGATATATTGGCAGGTGGAGTAGATGCCCTCACAGGTGGTAATATCGATATATTGAAAGGTCAAATGAAGAAGGGGTTTGGAGACTATAGTGGAGCAGATGCAGCTGCTGCATTAGGTGCTGCTGCTCCTGGTGATGCTGGTCAAGAAATTCAATTTGAGACCAAGACGATAATGGATCCCAGAATCAATACAAGATTTACCGGAAACGGTATGAGAAATTTTAGTTTCAACTTTAAGATGATCGCAACATCTGAGCAAGAATCAATAATCGTCAAGGATATCTACAATGCATTTCGTAGATATTCATATGCAAAAAGGATTGGTGCAATTGCACTGTCATATCCACCATTATGGACAATCAGATTTTTGATAGCACCAGAAAACGGTGCCAAAGAAAATCCATTCATTCCAAAGATTGGTCAGTGTTACCTGAATAATGTGGGCACGACATTCAATTCCACGAATAACTCTTGGAGGACAAATAATGCACCATTGGAGGTCGATCTCACACTTGCATTCCAAGAAACTCAGGTGCAGACACGAGATGACATAAGAGAATTGGAGGAAGATAATGTAGATCGAACCGGTGGAGGTAAGGTTGGTTTTCTTAATTCACTACAAGGCAATTTTAAGAAATCTGTAAATAAAAAATTAGACTCCCTGAAGAACGAGGTCAGGGATGTCTTTAGATTCTAATCATGGCATTTTTCGAGCAATTCCCCAAACTAAAGTACGATACCAATCTTGATGGTATTCAGAATGACCTCACGGACATCTTTCGGTATGTCGATGTGATCGAAGATATCGCTGATGACATCTATGGATATTCATTCGCGGAGATCAATGATGGTGAGAGACCAGATCAATTATCCCAACGATTGTATGGCACACCTGATTATTACTGGACATTCTTTATCACGAATGATCAACTCAAAAATGGTCTGACAGATTGGCCCAAGAGTTCAAATGAACTAGATGACTATATCAATTACATCTATGGAGATGAGTTCGGTGTAATCTCTGTACCGGATTCTCGCATACAAGGATCTACGACAGATGATCTATCTCTTATTGGTACATATGAACTATTGAATGATCCAAAGTACAAAGACAAACTCTATGTCTTTGCCTCAAATGACGCAGATACAGAAACCACAGCGATTATGAAGCTTGTGGAATTTGATGAGAAGAGATATCAACTGTGGGTCGATAAGACAAAACAATACTATCCACCAACATTACCTACTCATCCATTTGATTTTGGTGCTAACTATACACCAGCTAATGATATTGCACCAGATAATCTTCGTATCTGGTACAAACTGGAAAGAGATTACGGATGGTCTTTTACCGATCCAAGCACTGTTACCGTGAGTGGTTCTCTCGGTACTCTAAAGGCCACACCCTTTGAGCAAATAAAAGTACCAGATGATGCACCATTGGGTGGGGAACAACATGCCTGGGCCGGTGGTGTACCGGTCGACGGAGTACCGGGTGGAGTGGATGAACATTTACCTACCTGGGATTCTGATGAGGGTGCATATTATTTCGACCGAACAAAAAGTCAATTCATCATGTTGAATGCAGAATGGTATTCCCTGAATGAATATGGTAGAAACATAACATATGAATATGAATTTGATGGTGGGTATACCTTTACCTATTCAGAGACTGGGGGGGACGCAAGAGCTTTTCCTGAATACTCATTATTCGATGATGAAGATTGGACAATATTCTTCTGTATAAAAACAGATATGGGTTCTGGTAGCACCGATGATTCAGAAGGAGAAAATGGATGTATCGCTGGCTCTAATTGGCCCGATCAAGGGCTCTCATTTCCAACTGATGCTCGTGGTTCAGGAATTGGTATTGTTGATGGTAAATTGAGTGTCTGGATGGTTCCTGATGATGGTGACTCAACATTATTTACACCAGATTTTCTTGAAATAAGAGCACAATCAAAAAATGTCATCAATGACAATCAATGGCATGCATGTATGTTAACGAATACCGGATCGACAAAGATCATGCGATTGTATGTTGATGGTGTGCTCCAGGATAAATTCAATGGATCTCAGGAATTCTCAAGAAGTGTGGTTGATTATGGGATATATACAGTCACTACAACGAAAAGATATTACTTCCCACTTGCAAATCTTATGGTGGGTTCTGTTCCATATGATTCTGATTCTGACACACCAGATGATCCAGGCAATCCAAATACGATCTCTCAGCCCAGCGGCCTACCAAATTACAACTGGAATCACGTCACGGGTTACCTAAAAGATTTTCGTGTCTTTAACACTGTACTTTCTGGTAATGTGGCGGGTAGAACAACACCATATTCTACATTTATTGTAGATGATAGTGATTTGAATACAGACTATGAAGATGAATTCTTTGCCTGGGATAAACAGCTAAATCATTTCAAGCAAATTTCTATTGGTTATGGTGGTGATTCTGATTCTGATCCAAATATTGATGCATGGGATTCTGATGTCAGAGCATTTAACCTTGCAAACACAGATCTAAGACAGGGTGGAGCAATCAATCGGTTGTACATTCGTGCATATGATTACTGGAGAGATTCTGCTCTTGCTCCAAATTATTACACGAACCGAAGTATTGCTGAGAATATCTACTATGATTCTGATTATGGAACTGATAGTGAGTATCTCTTGAATTTTCCATCATACACAACAACATCAAGAACACAAGATAACAGAGAAGATATTCTCTTGGATACAGGCTCAGAAAGTCCTGAGAGAGGGTATATCTATTACCTACAAGGAAAGGTACTCAATGAGGATAGTGACATTGAGGTCGATTGGACTCCACTGCAAAATAATCCTTACCTGAAATCAGATTCACCTTATTACGGTCCATTTGTTGGTGATGGTAATCCAAAGCAAATCTCATATGCACCACAAGATTTTGAATTACTAAGTGGTCATACTCTGCAGGTAGGTAATATCATTGCCAAAAAAATCATCAGTACGGATAATCCACTTGAAATTGTGATCGATAGAATCACATCAGATTCTAACTACTATTATATTCATGCAAAGAATCTCTTGTCAGGTTATCGACATGTTTTGTATTACAATACATCAACATCTGCCGGTAATCTATATTCGGGTAATGGGTGGAGAGAATTGAGTAATATTGCACATATCATCGGCACCGAAGATACTGATGTACCAACGAAATTCATTGTAAATAAAGATTGGTATTCAATAAATCCAGATGTATCACCTACGGTATACTGGAAGATATATGCGTTTCAGGAAGTGATTAGAGACGAAGATGATCCTGAGTATATCGAAACAGAACCAATATCACCATATGATGCCCTTGTTGCAAGTGGTGATGAATTAAAGATCACGGAAAAAGATGGTTGGTTGAAATATCGTAATGGAGATTATGTCACGAATAGACAACTCGAGGTGGATCGTAATACCGAGAACTCTTTTATCAAGGTAGTCAAGACAGGTTACATTGGTGAATTTGCCGATAATTACAGGACATTGATTAATCGATGAGTGATATCACACATAAAACCCGGGTTGATGCACATGGGAATACCCGAGCAGGTTACTGTGAAATTATTTCGATTGAGATTGAAAATTTTCGTGGTGATGTTCGGGATCTCAAGGTCGCGACACAAAAAATTAGAATCACGGAATCTATCATGGTCCCTGGTCTTGTCCTGGAGATTGCAATTCAAGATGCAATTAACTTCTTTGAAGAATTTGAACTCAATGGACAAGAGAAGATTCGTATTCTCCTAAGACAGCAGTTTAATAAGAGAGATGCCCGTCTGGCACGAAAGACAGACATCGAACTTGAATTCTTTGTCACGGATTTTACTGAATTCCTGAGAGGTACCGATAACCAGAAGCAGGCATACAAGATGGTTGGTGTGACCGAACAGATGTTTCTTTCTTCACTCAAGAAAATTTCTCGACCCGTTCGGGCAAATACGGCAGATGAGATACGAAATATTTTTGTGAATGATCTTCGTCTTCCACCCGAGAAGTTTGTGATTCATGGTGATACCGCTACAAGATATAAAGGTGTATTGAACTGGGATACACCTCTCAAACATGCCATGAAGCTTCGAGATAAACTCTTGGATGCTAATAACACACCATACTTTCTGTACCAGACACTCTCGGGTAATGTCTTTCTGTCACCACTCTCTTATCTCGTGGATTCAGAGACAAATCCCACATACTCAAAATATTTTGATCGACCATTTAGTGAGGCAACGGAGGGTCTTCCAGAAAAGGAATATGAGACCATGATCAAGATGAAAAGTGTATCATCTCAGTTGGGTATGAGTCATCTTGAAAATGCCATGAGTGGTGCATATGCTGGTCGGTACAATTATATCGATATCTTTCACAAGACACATAGAGTAGAAAATTTTAACTCACTCTCTAATCAGATAAAGAATGGGTATCGAATCACCCAGAAGGGTAACATTAACCCGGATTACAAGGTCAATATTGATAAGACCGCCACACAATTATCTCTCAATGAGATTCCCATGGCGAATCTGAATTATTCTTACCGCAATGCACATGTCTTTGAGAATGCCGTGGCAAGAGCAGGGCTCAATTCGGGTGATGTGAATGAGAAGTCTCGAAAATTTGTTCGATCATACATCAAGTCATATGATTCGGTCGTCCAGAATGTTGAATTGGCAGGTGACCTCCTGCTCAATCCGGGTTCCAAGATCGAACTTGATTTCAGTAAGGCAATTGCAATGGATCAGTACAAGAGAGTCACGGGTAAATCAGATACAGAACAGAGAGATTTGGCATTGAGTGGTCAATATCTGGTCTTTGGTTGTGTGCATGAAATCACGGGCGGTGAATATTCTATATCTGTTCGTGCCCAGAAAGATAATATATGAGTGGATATTTCATAGGAATTGTAGAAGATGTCAATGACCCGATTCAGGCAAATCGAATCAAGGTTCGTGCCTTTGGGTATCATAATGAGAACAAAGATATTTTACCCACGAAGGATCTTCCCTGGGCAATGGTGGTGATTCCCGCCACACAATCTGGGATCCCAGATTCCCATGAAGGTGGTGACGAAAAATTTGATGGTATCACGACCTCCCTGGGTATCATGGTTGGAAATTATGTGTGTGGTTTCTTTCAAGATCCCGATCAACAGATTCCAATTATTCTTGGATCGGTGCCAGGCTTCACGAATGTTCAGGATGAAGATCAAGAAGTAAAGGTACATGATGTTCCTCTTGCGGCAAGAAATGATTACGAAAAATCTGCCTCTTACAAATATCGTGTTGAATCAAGAGAGACAGATGTCACTACCGCACAGGATTTGAATCCCGGTAATCCAGTAGAACAAGGTGAGGGTGGAAACTGGAGTCATCCTGATCCGGCAGATACAAACAAACCGGTATACCCATTGAATCATGTACAACGAACACAATCAGGTCATGTCATTGAGTATGATGATTCACCTAGTGCCGAGAGAATTTCATACAGTCATAAAAGCGGTACATACCATGAGATTCAGGCATCTGGTGATGCCGCAACAGTGATCAATGGCAATAATTATACCGTCATAGTGAGCAATGATAATGTATATGTCAAGGGTGATTTGAATCTCACTGTTGAAAAAAACATGAAAGTCCAGGTCAAGGGGAATTATCACCTACATGTTGCGGGTGATTACCATGAAAATATTGTAGGTAAAAATATCAAGTATGTTGGGGATGAGATGAATGAAACCGTGATAAAGGATGTGGTTGAAAATTATGGTTCAGAGAAACAAGAAACGGTTGGTGGTAAGGTTACTGAGAACTATAATGGCTCAAAGGTGGAAAAGGTGGGTGGAAGTGTGGAAGAAACATATGGTGGTGGTCAAACAACCAATGGTGGACCAAGTGTTAAGGTGACTGCCGGTAGAATTGATCTGAACTAATGCATAATTTTGAAATATTACTGAATGGTGAATTGAAGACATACCATAAGTATGATGAAATACCAGAGTCTTTTGATAATGTGATATCTTTTCGCCCACACATGCCGCCACCACCTCATACCGAGGAAGAACATGAAGAGATTCATGGATGGGAAGAAAAATTTAAACAGTTACTCAGTAGGGAGACAAAATAATGGCATTGACAATCGCACATCCCTGGACTGCATCTGCACCCACGATTCTACCTGCCATTCAGAGGCCGAATTATGATTTCAGTGATACGATAAATGTCACGGCAGATCCAGCCGCATTCCCAAAAGATTTGATCTCCAGTATCACCGTGACCCGAGCAATTGCAGGACAGACCTTGGATGATGATGGTAATACTACAAGTGAGCAGAGGGTTATTCTTCTACCCACCGTTACAATCACCTATGGAACATCACACACCGATAGTACGAATACCGGATATGAAGATGCAACGATCACATTCTCGGGAAAATACGGTGATCCATTCCTTGATACATTCAAACTTGTAGATGTCGGGAAAGGTTTCTTTGAACGAAGAGGTGGTAATACTGGTCTTAGTTCTCTGGATAAGTATAATAATGAATTATACGAAAGATTCAGAGGACAGTCTACATTCCAAGAAAATGCACATATTGTTCGTGGATTCGATCAACTGCCAGATGTCGACAAAGAAGATTTGTTCTCCCTTGAGCAGGATATGACAAGCAAGATTGTCGTGACACATACCGTGACGATTAATTATGATAAGTGGACTGCCACAAATACAATTTCTACCACACCTGCTGAGATAAATCAGACCGAGATAATCACAATCACTCACGATATCAATAATAATTTTGGTGCAATAAGTACATTGCTCAGACAAAGACATAAACAATCATAATGCCAGCAGTCACACGAATAGGAGATGCAGATGTCACTCATTGCTCTACTCCAGTAAGGGCACAGGGTTCAGGTAATGTGTTCGTCAATGGTATTGCAGTATCTAGGCAAGGAGATCTTAATACAGTTCACCTACTACCTGGTTCTCCTTGTCCCTCTCATGCAGCACCTATCACGACGGGTTCGGGTAGAGTATTCGTGAACGGTAAGGGTTGTGGTTACGTGGGTGCTGGGGTTTCAGGATGTACCGCCGTGGCGCAGGGTTCAAGTAATGTCTTTTGTGGTGTGTAATATCTGAATTCTGCTAATCTGTATAAATAGTATTCATGTCCAATAGGATTTCAAATTACAACGGTAAAATAAATCAATCGGGATACAGACCCTCAATCACTGTTCCTGAATTATATGCCGATCTAAATCTTGGTTTTCGACTTCTGGAGGGCACAAAAGATATTCGTCCCGTCACGGACATTGAGGCAATCAAGAATTCTATTCGGCACCTTATTCTCACCGGACGTGGTGAGAGACCCTTTCATCCAGAACTTGGTTCTGGTGTTACAGATCTTCTCTTTGAGAATGTCGATGGTTTTACTGCAGCCGTACTACGAGATGAAATCATCGATGTGGTTCGACTGCATGAGAAAAGAGTCGATAATGTAGATGCAGAAATTTATGATGATGCAGATCGTAATGCATTCTATGTTACGATTCGATTTAGTATTAGACAAACAGATATTCCAACAGAGGTGTCTTTCTACCTTGACCGCATACGCTAATGAAACAATTAAATGTAACTGAACTTGATTTCGATCAAATCGCAACGAATCTAAAGGCCTATTTCAAGAGGGCAGATTCTCCATTTAAGGATTGGGATTTTAATGGTTCTGGTCTCAGCCTCCTGATCGATGTTCTTGCCTATAATACACATTACAATGCAATGCTTGCACACATTGCAGTCAATGAAAGTTTCCTTGGTTCTGCACAATTGAGAAAAAATGTTGTCGCCCGTGCAAAGACTCTTGGGTACCTGCCATATAGTAATTCTGCTGCATCATCTATCATATGGCTTGCTGATGCTGGTGATATCTCTTCTCTCACGGAAGTTCCAAGTGGTACAAATTTCACCGCCACAATTGGTGGTGTATCATATAATTACACAACCTTTGGTGCCACGACCAGAGATTTTAGTGTCGTGGCAAATCGATATCTGACGATCTATCAAGGTTCTCGCAAGACGGTTCAATTTCAATTTGATGACAAGGTCCCGAATCCAAGATTTGAACTCCCAGATGCAAATATTGATATCAAGGCAAATCTGATGACTGTCTCAACGAAGGCCGTGGGTTCTTCTTCCGTGACATCGTATACAAGATTCACTGAATTGGCAGACATTGATTCTACCACACCTGTTTACTTTATCTCTGAAAATCCAAATGGTCTATACCAGATCGAATTTGGTGATGGTACTCTGGGTTCTGCACCCACGAATCGTGATATCATCACCGTGACCTATCTGGTTACTGATGGTAAAGATGGTAATGGTGCGGCATCTTTTGATTTGTCATCTACTCTCACAGATGCATCTGGTAATTCACTGGATATCTCTGTGCAGAATGACGCAGATACTGATCTCACAGATCAGCAGAGAGCAGATCGTGAAGATCCAATAGGGGTTCGTGGTATTCCTACGATCTCCACGGGTGGCACAAATCGTGAGACCATCGAGCAGATTCGATTTAATGCACCACTGAATTATCAGGCACAAGATCGTGCTGTTACGGCAAATGATTATAAGGCTCTCGTTCTTGCCAACAGTGGTGCAAAATATGTTTCTGTCTGGGGAGGAGAAGATGAAGCCCAGTACGATCCTGAAATTCACAAGGGTAATGTATACATCTGTGCAAAGACCGAAGATACTCCAGGTTATCTAAGTGAATCAGATAAAGAAGCCCTAAGAGACGTACTGGATAGTAAAGGTGTGTTGACAATTCAACATGAATTTGTGAATCACCTGACGATCAATCTTTACTATGATATCTTCGTGAAGTATGATCCAAATCTGACATCAGCTTCCACGAATTCATTGGAAAGTGATATTCGTACGACGATTCAGAATTTTGCAGATGCCAATCTACAAGATTTCTTCTCGGTCCTTCGTCATTCAAAATTCCTCAAGACGATTGATGATTCAAATCAGGCATTCATGCATACTGTTGCTCGACTCAAGGGTTATTTCACATATGGTTTTGACACAAACGATCTGCAGTATTTTAATGTTCCAGGCATAGATGCAATAGATGATATTGCAATAGATAATATCAATAATGCATTAAAACCCAAATTACGTGTTGCAGGAAATCGACCTATCAGAAATCTCCTTGCTACTGCATTGAATGACCTAGATACGGCCACAATTAGAGAAGGATATGGGGGTGCTAAGAATTATCAGAATGTACATGTGATTGATGTGGGTATGCCACTTGACAGA
>Ga0075478_10000613_pt1 | contig 12868 bp, 18 predicted proteins | sample DEB08_DNA_15_FD_71483 | JGI IMG/M metagenome (GOLD analysis project Ga0075478, IMG submission 71483) | Aqueous microbial communities from the Delaware River and Bay under freshwater to marine salinity gradient to study organic matter... | ecosystem: Environmental > Aquatic > Marine > Coastal ...
GTAGCTGCGCAAACCGCCAAGGCCCAACATGCCTAGCAATACAGTCATTAAGCTATCCATGTCAAATTCTGGGAGAGGCGGAAGAAATATATCAAGCCACGATGCAACAAACAAAACGACTGGGGCAAGCACAAAGTGCCACGCTAACGCTACGCCACACACCCAGCCGACAAAAGGGCGCCATCCAGCAACCCACATATTACGATGCGAAGCTTCTTGCTTGTTGATTTCGGTTTGGGCCATGGCGCGCTCTTGCGCATGGCGCTCAGCCATCGTAGCAATCTCATGAGCAAGCGCTGCTTTCTGGTCTTTGTCTTCAATAAACTTATCTAGCAGTCCTGTGACGGGACCAATTAGCTGTTGTAGCATTATCTGTCCCGCCCGTTCCAAAGTTCAAACAGTACGCGAACCTTTTCCTTTACGGTTTCCAGCTCGCTGTGCATTTTGGCTAACACTATGACCAAGCTAATAAAGCCAGCAAAAACGGGCCACAGCGACAGCAACAACTCTAGCTGATCAGGCCCGTCCACGGGGCCTAGCCGTCAGCGTTGCGGTTCTTGCCGACGTTACCGGCCACGACGTTAAGGACACGGAGCGCAATGGCTACGTACTTGTCGTCAACCTTTGTAGGCGTAAGGGCCGTAATGGCCGTCGCTGCGGAGACTAACGCCGTAATCGCCGTAAGCCATGCAGGGAATGCGTCGAAGAAAGCAAAGAAAGCGTCCATTACCACGGCACTCCTGCAGCCGTTACGGGGTTCTTGTCAGCGTCAATCTTGGCCTGTAGCGCCGCCTCAACGTCATCCTTCCAGCCGTCAGCTTGGTCCCACACCCAGCCCAGCACGGTAGCTTCCGTAAGGCTGTCGTAGGCTACAAAGCCCGCTGCGCTTGCGTCAGGGGTGAAGCCACAGGTGCCGTAGGAGGAAGCGCTGTAGTCGCCGTCAGAGGCCGTGCAGCGCCAGTGGGCCACGATAACGCCCCCGTCGGAAAGCTCGCGCTCAAGCTGCGCTACGGTCCAGTTAAACGTCGTCATTGTCTACTCCTTAAAGTGCTGCAATGATGAAGGCTAGAAGCTCAGAGTAACGCACACCCATGCGGCTCCGCTCCTCGCCGGTTTCTTCGTCGGTCCACGTTGAGTGGATGAACATAGCGTAGCGCCCAGCGTCTAGGCCTTCAGCTTCAAAGGCGGCTTGCAGGTCTTGGGCAATGATACCGAAGTGGATACGGGCTTCGTCGCCTTTCTCGTCAACGCTGCTGATCCAGCGGAATTTGCGCAGTAGACTCTTGGCCGCTACGGCTACGCGGCGCTCAGCTTCGGATAGCTCTTCAATGTCCTGCTTCTCGTTAGCGTCGGAGGTCTGGATGGTGGCGTTGGTGGCGTAGATGTCGTCAAACCGGAATGACGAAAAGCCAATATCGTTAGCGTTATCGTTTGGAATTCCATCCCCATCTGTCGGCAAAAGGTTAACGCCAGACATTGCAATCCCAGACCCGCCAGTTTGTGCAAAATACAACCTAGACGTTCTTGTGCCAATACTCCCCACCGTGGTGCCGTCTTTGCGGAAGTTAATAATTTCGCCATCGGTGCTTTTTCTGTTAACAGCAATAACTCTAGCTGACGTAGCGGATGCTTGTATTTGCCCAGCAGCTTGCAACTCAATTCCGCTAGCGTCGTTATTGTCAGCCGGGTCGTTAGTCGTCGTCCCCACCAGCACGTTCCCGCTGGAGTCGATGCGCATGGCTTCGGAAAATCCGGTTGTATCTGGGTCAGTTACCGTGCCAAATAAATAATTATTTCCAGACTTCCAGAAATTGTAAGTGTTGCTGTCGCCAGCATTGTAAATGCCAGAATATGAATAGGATGTAGTGTAATTTAGAAAATATGCTTTATCTGTTGCGCCAGTACCTTGGATTTCTATTTTTTTAACCGCACTCGCAGGCCCAAGACCAGTGGTCCCGCCAACAAGAACGTGGCCGCTGGAGTCGATGCGCATGGCTTCGGAGGCGTTAACAGTAAACTGCATGCTGTTGTCAGAGTGCCCGTAAAGCAATCGACCCACATTTCCATCATCTGGATCGCCAAACTCAATAAACGACGATGACGTGTTACCTGCCTTGATTTGAAGTTTTGAGTTACCTGTGGAGCTAAAGAATACCTCTCCGCCGTCTACATGGAGGTTTCCAGACGGCGAAGTCGTCCCAATCCCGACATCCCCTTCGCTGGTGATAGATACATAGTCTGTTGCGTTATTTTCGTGATAAATCCTTAACGAATTATCGCCGTCAGGAGAGTAAATCGTAAAGTCTGAGTTTGCATTGTTTGTGTCTTGCAAGCGGATCGCAGGGCTAGTCGCGTCCGCGATATGTATTCCCTTATTGCCTGCCGTAAAGGAAGGACTCGTCGTCCCAATCCCCACCGCATCCGCAGACGCATCAACAAAGAGCGTCCCGCTATCAAAGTTAACATCACCGCTCGCGGTCAACGTCGTAAAGCTCCCCGCCCCAGCACTCGACCCGCCAATGGTCACGCCGTCGATGGTGCCGCCGTTGATGTCAACGCTGGAAATCGTTACGGTGCCGGTAAAGGTGGGGGACGCTGCGGGGGCGGCGTTACTAAACGCGGTTTGAATTGCTACAAATTCTGTGGTAAATTCTGAACCACGAATCACCTTATTACTATCATTCGTAGGCAAGGAATCCTTTGCACCAAAATTTGTACTTGGCGTATATGTAATGCTCAATGTGCTTCTCCTTTAATGCCTATTACTTTTTGCAAAGTTTTCTTCGGCAGTAATAACCTGTAAGTTCCACGGCACATGCAAACCACAAACTGTTTTTCCACGTAAAGGAACAATATGATCTACATGGTACTCTATTTGTGTGGCTAAGCTACACACTGTACGTAAACCGTAAATCTTTTTAATTTCTTCTAAATGCTTTTTAGTTAACCAAGGCGGTGTTGCGTTTAATTTAGCGGCTCTTCGCTTTGCATCATATACATTACGTTTGTGTGGGTTTGCTTTAACCCATTTGCGTATAGCTTCACTGCATTTTTCTTTATTGTTTTCTCTATACGTTTTTACAACTTGCTTTCGTTTTTCTGGATTATCTTTACGCCATTTTGCAGAACGCTTTCTTGCTTTCTCTGCATTTTTTGCGTACCATTTTCTATTTAATTCGTTAATTTTATCTCTATTCTTTTTGCTGTACTCTTGAAGATAAGCTTTACAGCAAGTTTTGCAATCAGCTTGAAGTCCGTCTTTGCTTCTAGCTCTTTTGCTAAATTCTGTTACGGGCTTAATGTCCCCGCAGACTCGACATTCTTTCATGTTACTCTCCGCCAAGAGAAGCAGGGGTACTCAGCGTGGCGGCGCCTTTCCCCCTGCGGTTAACTGCTTAGATGGTGCCGAAGAGCTTCACGCCAGCTTCTGCTCGGTAGGTTTCTACACCGTACAAAGTGTCAGCCGTCATGAGATCAGCAAGCCATTCCTGCTTGTATTGCGTTTGAACACGCACACCGAGCTGCTCTGCAAAAACAATGGCGTCTTTGTGCATCAAAAGAGCGCCCTTTTCGTCAGTGTTCTCGGTAGGAATGTTGGTGCTTACAAATACGTCTACACCGTAAAGAGAGCCGATCTTGCCAGACTCGACAGGCCGTCCGGTCACGAAGTCGGTGCTGACGTAGTTGGTAATACCAAGCAGCTCCTTCTTCATAGCAGGCGGAATAACGAACACGCGGTTGTCCATCGGGACATCGTTGTCGTCAAGCACCTGCAGAGCTTCGCGGAAGCCCAGGTCGGTGAATGCAGCCGTTGCGGTACCAGCAGCGGTTTGCGTACCGGCGCCAGTCAGGAACTCAAGCTGAGACGTAAAGTTAGCAGCCTCAGCGATGAGCGCCGTGTCAACGCGGGTAGCGAGTGCATAGCCTGCATCAGACGTGTAGAACTGACGCAGGCTGTTAAGCGCCTGCACGTCCACAATGTCCTCAATCAGACGGCTGTACTCGTAGTGCTGGTCGATAGCAATCGTCAGCTCAGACTCGGTGGCAGCGATTAGCGTCACTTCCGTTTGAGCAGCCTTGACGCTGGCATTGCCACGGGTCGGCTTCGGAATGTGAATCGTATCGCCTTTCTTGCCGGTCATGCTCATGGAGCGAACAAGGGGCTTAACAACCAGGGACTTCTCGTATGCAGCAATGATCTCATCGGACCAAATCTCGGGGATGAAAGTCGCTGCAGTGGTCTTCGTTACGTGGTTAGATCCAAGTGCCATGATGTATTACTCCGTTAGTTTAATCATTTGACTCGACCCTCTTGATACGCTTTCATGATTTCAGGCATGAGGGCTTCGTATCGTTTCGGGTCACGGTTCATTAGTTCAATAATGTCTCGACGCCGGTAAACCTTCCGCGACTTAGTACTGTCGGGGTTGGACCGTGCCGAACCTGTAGAAGCTTTCTTGATTTCGTTCTGCTGCGCCACCTTTTCGACCTTAGCGGTTTGCTCGACGATACCGCGACGCTCCTTATAGAGCGTTAGCAGCTCGTCTGCGGCAGCAAAGTCATAACCTTTATCTGCTCGCTCAAACAGCTCTTTACGAACCTGTGACTTACCAACCCACTCCTGAAAACCAGCGTCCGTAAGGACATCTTTCATGTCAGGGTGTGCAGCTTGTAGTTGGGCTAGCGCTTGAGACTTTGCCATCTCTGCCGCCACAGCCTGAGACTGCTTAAGCATTGGATGATTTTCAATAGCTTTCCTAACTGCTGCTTGTGGGTCGGTGAAGAAGTCCACCTCGTCCACTTCTGGTTCCGGTGCAGACGGAGCCTGTTGCGCTGCGATAGACTGCTTAACCATTTCGTCAAAGGCTTTACGTAGCTCTCCGACTTCTTGGCTTTGCTGGCCTAAGCGTTGCTCAAGCTCTCTGTGCATCGTTGCAATCTCTGATGCACTCTTGCCCCTGTACTTCTCGGGGAGATCGTCTTCGGCTGCTTGTTGCTCTACCTCTTCCGCTTCCGCTTGCGCTTCAACATCAGCGGTTTCTGGCTCTAGCTCGTCAAGCGTACCGACTTCGGTTGCCTCTTCAAGTTGTTCTTCTGGGGCGTCTACTAATCGTGCCATTATTAAACTCCGGCCCTTACGGGTTATCAGATTAAACTAAACGGGGCGTATGGCTTATGCTTGTCCGTTCTTAAGGCCAGCCTTGATATGCTCTCGCTCCCACTTCATGGCCGCGCCGGGAAAACTCCCAGAGTAGCCTTCAAGCTTACAGCGCACAGGGCTGATGATGCGTTTGGCAGGGGCACCGCAGGCTCCGCACCGGAACGAGTCGCTATCCCTACCAAACACTTCGGTTACTTCTGCGCAGCTTTCACACTGCACATCCCAAATCTTACGCACGCGTTAAGCGTCCGACTCTTCTTCCGGTTCTTCCGCTTGTTGCTCTGCTGCTAGCACAGCGTTTTCCCAACCGGCGATTTGTAGCAGCGCTTCAAAGCGGCCTTTAGCTTTCCAGAACTCGTTGGACGAGTCGATGGCGCCAAGGTTAAGACTTTGAATGGCTACTCCAATTTCTTTTTGGAAGTGCTTCCAGCCGTCCGTAAGGAACAGGCTACGGCAATCTTCAAAAAACTTTTGGTCTTCACTACTCATCTACTTTCTCCTTAGTGGTGTTACGACGGGTGGTTGCTTGCGGAGCTGACATTAGCTTGTCAACTTTTTCCTCAATAGCGTCTAATCGCCTGAACACATCCTGAAGGTAGGAAGTAGTGTTCTTAACTAATTCATCAAACTTTTGTTGTGAAACAAGTGACATGGTTGTCTCCGTGAGGCCAGTCTTTGTGGGTATTGCTAACGTTTTTTAGTTTTAACAGTATTGCTTCTTTCTTTCAAAGTCTTCATGCGTTGTCCAGAAGTTGCAGCGCGTACGCCACGTGCTGCTTTTGCTTGGCTAGTGCTAGCGCGTTTATTGTAGCTTTTACGCTCTGCTTTTGCTTTAGCTGCACGCGGCTCAACAACATCTTTAACAGCTTTAGCGCCTGCTGCAACAGCACCAACTAAAGGAGCTGCTCGGCCTGCACCGCTAAGGGCACGCTTAGAAGCAGCAGCGCCAGCCGCTTTAGCGGCCTTTTTAATTTCTGCATCTTTGCGCATAGCCCGTGCTGCGTCTTTTTGATAGCGCTCTGCCATACGCTTATTGGTGCGGCGCTCAATTTCACGCTGTTCTTTTACTAAGTCAGGGTTTTTAGCGCGGCGTTCCACTTCAGTTTTAGACACAGCCCGTCGAGGAGACTGACTACGAACACGTTTTACTCGCTTAGCTTGTGCTTGTTCTAGCTTGGTTGGCATTTCAGCCTCCTTAAAGATTCCTTATATCTTATCATATTTTGAGACAAATGTCAAGCCTTATTTCTTGCTTTTCGTACCGCTGCACTTCCAGCGCTTGCGGCTAAGGCGTAGCGGGCTGTTCGGGTCTTTGGCTGCTTTGGGGTGGCTCTTCATTTGTCCAGCGCTACGTGCGCAGTACGCGTCACCTTTGGAGGTTCCAGGGCGTACACGCGGCCCGCCGCCTTTAGCTTGCCCCGCTTGCCCATACGACACTTTCTTGCCGCTAGCGGTTACTTTAACGCGTGCCTTGCCTTTAGCGGGCGTACGTTTATTTGGCATTACGCTTCCTCCTACGACCAGAAGCCGTTACGGCATGCTTGATGGGCTTGCTGCTAGTCTTGCGTTTGGTAGACGAACGCTTCTCAGCAGCAGTCATTTTGTCTGCCACGGCTTTTGGGCGGCATGACGGATACGGGCGCTTCTTCTTGTCTTTACCAGAGCGGCCACACTTCTCGCCGGTCTTCAAGTCACGCCAGTCTTCCTTAAACCACTTAGTCAGGCCGCCCTTGGGTTTGTTAGGCATAGGTGCCTCCGCGTTTCTTGTACTCTTTGGTAAGCCAGCCGCTAGCGTACGCGGACGGCCAAACGTCAAACTTACGCTTAGCCTCTGCTTTTACCTTTGCGTACAACGCTTTGTTCTTTGGCGTAGCGCCAGACTTCTTAGTAGCTGCCACGTTTCATGCTCCGCGTCGTGCGCTTAGATTTCGTACGGGCCGCTGCGCCAGCGCGCTTGAGACATTTGCCAGCTTTCTTGCACTTAGCGGGGGTCGGACAGGATGCACAGGGTTTCATTGTCTAGCTCCTAGTGTGGGCCGTAGTGGTTGTAGCTGTTTAGCTACGGGTAGGTTGTAATACCATACAGTGCCGGGAAGACAGGCGCTATTGGTTTCCACGTACTGGTTGCTGCATCCCACGCTAATATGTCACCGTCGTTTGGCGTAGCGTTTGACACATCACACAGCTCTTGCAACTTCTTGGTAACAGACGGACGAACAAAGATTGTGCCTTGAGTTTGGTGTGAGCGCGTTACGGCAGCAACAAGCACTGAACACACAGGCGGTGTAGGCTCTACATTAGTAAGCGTTCCGGGCGTAGCGGAAGAAAGCCAAAGCAAGTCACCCTCGTTAAACGCTAGCGTGTCAATGTTACGCACCTTACCAAAAGACGTAACGTAACCAAACTCGTTATTATCAAAGTCTTGATTAGCTACGCCAATAACCCACTCTTGACGAAAGCCAGAAGCATTTATGTTTGCTTTTTGAATAAGTAAATGGTCGCCTTCAGCGCCAGCAAACATAACAACTTGCCCCTTGCTAATTGCTCCTGTAGCCTTAGCGTAAAATAACTCTTCTTGTCCAAGCTGTAGCGTTACTTCATCGCTTAGCGGAAAGTTAATCGTGCCTTCAACATCGTTCCAAGAAGTAGCGCCAGCAGAACCGGGTACGTTTAAGGACGTTGCTTCTCCTGTTCCGCTGCCCTGCGACTGCCCCAGTACGTACGTATTGCCCTCAGAGGCTCCCAGAAGCTCTGTGAGCGCTCCTACGTCTACCTCGCTACCATCCGTAAGGGTAAAGACTAACGCCCCGTCAGCGGCAATATAGGCGCTCTCAACGCCCACACCGTCCTGACCGTCAGCGCCATCTGCTCCGTCAGCGCCGCTAGGCCCTTGTGGCCCTTGTGGACCAATCGGCCCAGGCGGTCCAGCTTTGCCGTCACGTCCGTCCTTACCAGTAGGCCCTTGAGGGCCAGGCGTTCCAGCGGGGCCTTGTAGGCCTTGCTGCCCCGGCGCTCCAGCAGGCCCTTGCGGACCTGTGAAGCCATCCATCTTTTTAACTAATGCTAGGAGCGCTAGATCGGAAGCCATAGCTTATTGCTCCTGTTGCGGCGCTTGCGGCTCTTGCGGTTGTGCACTAGCACCGCCCATTTCGGTTAGCTGGCGGATTAGCTCTGCTTCAGCTTTAGCCTTAGCCATTTCGGCTTCGCTGTTCTGCTTGCCCCGCAGCTCTTGCTCTCGTAACAACAGCTCCGCCATCTTAACGCGGCGCTCAAAGTCTTTGTCTGCAACGCCATCGTTGTTCTGGTCGCTGTACTTAAGCGTAAGCTCCGTGGGTGCCAGCTCCGTTTCCGTGTTGTACTTGTTAGCACGGGACTGCGACTCAGCGGCCTGTGCTTGGAGAAGCTGCACTTGACCCTGCAGCACAGCCATCTGCGCTTGCTGCTGCGCCATAGCCATCTGCTGAGCTTCTGGGTTCGGCTGTGCGCCTGCCTCAATTGCAGCAATCAACTCGTCGCGGTTGGTGACGTTAAGGTGGTCGATGATGCCTTTGATAACCGCGCCGTGCGCAGGCGACTCAGGCGGAACCATCTGCAGGATTTGTGCAAGCTGTGCCACTTCGTACTCACGGGCCATAGCGCCAAGAGAGCTGAACGGCACAAACTTGTAATCCCGCACCGGATAGTTCTCCGGGTCAAACTGCATGTAGCGATGCGCTGCTTTGCGCACAAACGGGATTAGGAAGTTTTCTTGGAAGTTAACCAGCGTACGCTTTTGACGCTTGACAATAGCGCCTTGCGTCATGGACATACCGGCAGCAGTTACGTCATTCTGCACCATGCCCGCATTGGCTTCAGCAGCGCCAGTTGCTTGGCTAACCATCTGCTGTAGCTGTGCGCCCTGCGCAAAGGTTACTTGGTCAAGTTGTCCAAACTTAAAGGGCAGCAGCGCATCAGACGGGGAGCCGTTGGTAAGCAGCATACGCCCCGGCCTAACTTCAAGCTTGTGGCCTCGCGGGATGCGCGTTGCGTCCACGGCCATCATGGGATGCGTAGTAAGGGCGAGGGCGTCGATGCGTGCACGAAGCTCGGCGTCCAGCGCTTTTTGTGACATATAAGCTTTTTCGCATACACCACGACCCCAAAACATGCTCGGCACAATATCCCATTGGAACGCCACAACAGGGCGGTCTTGGCACATGTAAGGAGACGGGATGGCTTTGAGCAGCGTGCCTTCGTTTGCAATAACAATCACAGCTTCAACGTAGCTGCCCTTCTCGGCAATCTCGTCTTCCGACACGCCCTCTGCTAGCAGCAAGTCACGCGGCACTTTGCCGTAGTATTTGGTTAGCCGTACGCGGTCTTGCGGCTGCGTATCAATGTACGGGTCGGGCTCAATCTCTTCGTCTGCTGCCGCAGTGCCAACGTACACATCATCACGATACACACCAGACTCTTGCAGCTCTTGGACAATGTGCTGCGACACATACTCATCAATAGCGCAGCCAAGCGCATCGTCAACGCACGTGGCGTTAGGGTCGATGAGGAAGTTGCGCGGCTGTACCGGATTAATCTTGACGATGGGGCGATACGTTTCGTTAACACCTACTTCTTGCATATCGCCGTCAAGCAGCGGACGCGTAGCAGGCTTGTACTCTTTCATTTCCTCCACAACCACTTCGCCAATGCCCGTGCCAAACACAGCAGCATTGACCAGCACTTCAGCTACAGCGGAGCGAATGCGCGCCGTGCCAAAGTCTTCGTGGAGCTTGGAGCGCAAGTAAGCAATGTCGCGAGGGTCTTGGTCGTTAAAGTCGTCTTTGATGTCAAACAGTTTCCCACGACCAAAGGTGGCTTCTTCGACTTCCGCAACGTTTGACTCCACTGCTTGAGCCGTAGCAGGAGCAATGAGCTTCGACCGCTCAGAACTACGCTCTACATCTTCTGCAGACCACTGGCTGCGGTAGATGCGCATATACTCTTCATGACGCTCAGCGTAATTACTTTCGTAAAAGTCACGCCACTTGTTGCAACGGCTCACCACCCAATCGGCAAGGTCTTGCTCTGTGCCGAACGTAGTGTCTTGCATAAAGATTGCTTCGCTCATTGTGTGTCCCTTTGTCGTTTAAGCGGAATGGCCCAAGCTAATAGCCCGCTACGGCGTCATACGGTTCGTATTCATCTTCAACATTTAAGTTAGCCATGTACGGCACTACGGCCATCTGGTCTACGTAACTCAAGGCATCAAGCAAGTCGTCATGCACTAGCTGCGACGGAAACGCAGAAGCCTCATCCACTAGCGCTGTGTTCCAAGCGCCATGCTTGAAGCGAATGCGCTTATGCTCTAAGCGGCCTTGCAGTGCCCACAGAATACGGTCTTGCTTTTTTTGGTTGCCGTGTGACAACAACTCAACACGAAACACACGAGCAGTTCGGCGCATAAGGTCGCTGAGCGGCCCCATAACGGCCTGCTGAGCAATTCCCTTTTCGACTCCCACAGCAGGTGGGCGGTATTCCTCAACGGCCTTAAAGATGCGCTCTGCTGTCTCGTCGAGCGTCCAGCGACCAAACTGTATATCTTCAACCCACCACACGCCATTCTCGTCTACAAAAACAACAGCAATGGCACTATTGTCTCGCCGCTTCGTCTTGTTGCCTCTATCACTTTCAAAGCCTGCCAAGTCAACCGCGATGTAATAGTCTCCCGGCAGCTCTCGTGGCTTCTCGTCATAATACATGAATTCATCAGCATCAAAGAACTCCGAGCCTTGAGCGTCAAAGCTAGCCATATACTCTTGGTTAAAAGCCCAGCGGGGCAGTGTCGCTTCCGCATGGTCAATTTCTTTGCTATCAAGGAACGGATTGTCCCGTGACGTAAACTGCCACGCAGACCAATCGTCCCAGGCCCCGGAGTAGCCTCCCATCCACATATCGTAGAAATGGTTCCGGCCTTCAGGCGTTCCGATAAACAGCGCTTTGCCTTTAAGGTCTGACAGCGCCGGACGTAGGATGGCTTCCCACACGTCTTGTTTCATAAACGCCAACTCGTCCATGACCAAATACTTCAAGGACACACCCCGCAGGGTGTCGGGGCGGTCAGCACCCTTTAAGTATATGGTGTTGCCGCCAGCGAGCGTGATGGTTAGATTGTTGATGTTGCTGTTCTCGACAATCTCTCCAGCTAGTTCAAACAGCTTTTCCCACAGGATGTCACGCGCCATGCCCTGTGTTGGTGCAACATAGAACACCTTTCCCGGCTCACCGTTAAGGGCCGCTACGATTAGCGATACGGCAGCTAGATGGCTCTTGCCGCATCGCCGGCCAGCAGCGACAACCTTAAAGCGGCTGTCATCTTCATACACTTCCTGCTGCCACGGTATGAGGGATAGGTCTATGTTAGCCATTGTGTGGGCCGTTACGCTCCCTTTTCCGACTCATACAGCTCTTCATATTCCCCGTCTTCAGCATCGTCGGCACCGTTTTCAACGGTTACAGACCCTGACGGGACACCAATACCACTAATGTTAATGGACACTTGCGCTTGCTGCTTACCGTCTGACGTAAAGCCCGCTACGGGCATAAGACGATCTGCTAAAAGCTTTAGCGCTACAGCCTGCTGCTTATGCTCATCATCAAAAGCAATATCAAACATCTTCTCAATTAACGCAGGTGACTTAGGGTTTAGCAGTAGTCGTGCCCTAAACTCTTTTAATGCTGCCGCCTGCTGTCTTTTACTCAAATCCTTAGTCGATTGGAGTGCCGCTTTGGAGGGGCGACCGCGCTTCGCTACGGGCTTGTCCGCCATTATACACACATCCTCTATATTTTGCTACATTATGGTACCTATACAGGTGGTCAGTGGTAGTCGGCTGTCGTCGTAAGGCTTTCGGCTGTGCTTTTGTTGTCAGCAGTTGTCGTTAGGCTGTAGCTGCTAGCCGCTGTGTACCTGTATAGCTAAACAATAGCATATATCTTATCATATTTTAGAGCAAAAGTCAATAGCTAGAGCGTAAATAGTAGCTTAACGGCCCATGCAGTTGCTTAAAAGGTAGCGTAGCGGCCCATGCAGAGCGCTACGGCGCATGCAGTTTTCCAAATTGATCACTTTTTGTACAATTTGCAAGCATAATGCGCTCTACAGCGGAGTTTGATAAGATGCAAAGTGTGTCAATACGTTACCGCTAAGGGTTCAAAAGTTACTTTTTGCAAAGCTGAGCAGCACCCCCCATCGACAGCCGCCTCGACAGGCCCTCCCCCGCCCCCGTCGCGCCAGCGATTGCGCTAAGCGTTACGTTATAACATAACACATAGCAGCGCATCGGCAGCGCAGCGCCAGCGCAGCGTATTCTATACCAAATTGGTAGCGGAAAGGGAGCGATGCGGGAGCCGCTACGCCAGCGCTACGCCAGCAAGGCGCCCCAAAGTGTTACCGTTACTGTTACCGTGTTACGCTACCGAAGGTAACACTATCGCTACTCAAAGTAACACTGCACCTAGCGCTACGCTTGGGCCGATACGCCTAAGCCCTTGATTGTGTTATGGTTTCCAAAGTTGGCACGCCTAGTGCATTATATATAGCGTCACACCACAACACAGAGGCAAGCACCATGAACAGGGAACAAAAAGTGTACGTTGCGAGCATTCTTTGCCGCATCTCTGAAGAAAGCCACCGGCTGGCCCAAGGCGACGCAAGCGCACAAGAAACGCTCG
>Ga0075478_10000620_pt1 | contig 12747 bp, 13 predicted proteins | sample DEB08_DNA_15_FD_71483 | JGI IMG/M metagenome (GOLD analysis project Ga0075478, IMG submission 71483) | Aqueous microbial communities from the Delaware River and Bay under freshwater to marine salinity gradient to study organic matter... | ecosystem: Environmental > Aquatic > Marine > Coastal ...
AAAGAAAAGACTGGCAATGATAGTCCGCTTGAAGTATTTGAAACAGCGTTGAAGAACACTGGCCCTATGATGGAGGTGCGTTCACGACGTGTTGGTGGTGCAAACTACCAGGTGCCACGTGAAGTAAAGCCGGAACGACGTCTGCAGCTATCACTTCGTTGGATCATTGGTGCTGCTCGAGGAAAGTCCGGAACAGACATGTCTGTTCGTCTAGCTGATGAGCTTATTCAGGCTAGTCAGGGTGAGGGTGCTGCTGTTAAGAAGAAAGATGACACTCATCGAATGGCAGAAGCCAACAAGGCATTTGCTCACTTCAGTTGGTAGAAAAAACACATACTCCTTTTACAAAAACCGGCCAAGCCGGTTTTTGTTTTGCTTCAAGTACTAGTGTTTTCATATTCGGTGTGCTAAATTGTTGGCATCTGCACAGCAGTGCCTTTTTTATCTTGGCACGAGCAGGATCTACGATTAGTTATAAGTAACGTTAGATATATGGAACGTAAATATCCACTTAATAGAGTCCGTAATTTCGGAATTATTGCCCACATTGATGCAGGAAAGACTACTACTTCTGAGCGTATTCTTTTCTACACCGGTGTTTCTCATAAGATTGGTGAGGTGCATGATGGTGACGCCACCATGGACTGGATGGAGCAAGAGCAGGAACGAGGTATTACTATTACTTCAGCTGCGACGACTGCATTCTGGAAGCCAAGCTATGATCCTAACAACGAGGATCTATCACACCGATTTAATATTATTGACACCCCAGGTCACGTAGACTTCACAGTTGAGGTTGAGCGTTCCCTGAAGGTGCTTGATGGTGCTGTAACCGTATTCGATGGTGTTGCTGGTGTTGAACCACAGTCTGAGACGGTTTGGCGTCAGGCAGACAAGTACGGTGTTCCACGAATGTGTTTCATTAACAAGCTTGACCGAACCGGTGCGAGCTTTGAGCGTTCATTCAAATCTATCGTAGATCGTCTTACTCCAAATGCATGTCGATTCCAGATCCCATGGGGAGAAGAGGGTGACATGGAAGGTGTTGTTGACCTTATGCGCATGAAAGCATACTCATTCGAAGGAGAGATGGGAAGTGTTGTTACTGAGCATGAGATTCCTGAAAACCTAAAAGCCGACGCTGAAAAGTATCGTGGTGAAATGATTGAGAAGATCGTTGAAAACGACGAAGCAATGATGGAGCGATACTTTGCCGGTGAGGAGCTAAATCTTGAGGAACTTAAGGCAGCCGCTCGAAAGGCAGTGCTTGCTAATGAAATCGTTCCTGTGTTCACAGGAACCGCTCTTAAGAACAAGGGTGTTCAGCTTGTGCTCGACGCTGTGGTTGACTACCTACCTGCTCCAACCGACGTTCCTGCAATTAAGGGGGTGAATCCTAAGACAGAAGAGGAAGAGGATCGTCCTTCAGACGATGCGGCGCCATTTTCAGCGCTTGCCTTTAAGCTTCAGACTGACCCATATGTTGGACAGCTTACTTTCTTCCGAGTGTACTCAGGAACCCTAGAGGCCGGTTCATACGTGTTTAACCCACGAACTGGAAATAAAGAACGTATTGGACGAATTCTTCGTATGCACTCTAACGAGCGAGAAGAAGTGAAACAGGTGTTTGCTGGTGAGATCGCAGCTGCCGTTGGTTTGAAAGAGGTGATGTCTGGTGACACCTTGTGTGCCGAAGATGCGCCAATTCTTCTAGAAGGAATTGATTTCCCAATTCCAGTGGTGTCTCTTAAGATTGAGCCAAAGACAAAAGCTGACCAGGAAAAACTTGGTATGGCACTATCTCGTCTTTCAAGTGAAGACCCATCATTTAAGGTTTCAACTGACGAAGAAACCCTTGATACTATTATCTCTGGTATGGGTGAGCTTCATCTTGAGATTATGGTTGACCGTATGAAGCGAGAATTCAACGTTGAAGCTAATGTTGGACAGCCACAAGTGGCCTACAAGGAAACCATTAACGGTAACGCTGAGGTTGAGAATAAGTACGTGAAGCAGTCTGGTGGTCGTGGTCAGTATGGTCATGTGAAAATGCGATTGGCACCAATGGATCGCTCAGTAGATGAGAAAGATCTTGCCAAGAACGTATCACGCGATGGGGATCTTGAATTCATCAATAGCATTAAGGGAGGTGTTATTCCTCAAGAATACATTCCAGCTGTTCAGAAGGGTGTCAAGGAGGCCATGAGCCGTGGTGTTATCGCTGGGTACCCAGTGGTGGATGTTTCAGTTGATCTTTTTGATGGTAGTTATCACGAAGTTGACTCAAGCGAAGTTGCCTTTAAGGTAGCTGCATCGCAAGCATTCCAGGAAGCCGCTCGACGCGCAACTCCAGTTCTGCTTGAGCCTATGATGAAAGTTGAGGTAACCGTTCCTGATGAATTCGTTGGTGATATCACCGGTGACCTATCTTCAAAGCGAGGATTGATTGAAGGAACTGAACAGCAGGGTATGGTTCAGGCTATTCGCGCCACCGTACCATTGTCTGAAATGTTCGGTTACATGAACAAGCTTCGTTCGATGACCTCTGGTCGTGGAACCTTCACGATGGAGTTTGAACGCTACGATGTCGTTCCGCAGAATGTTGCAGACGAAATCATTAAGAAGCGATCATAATCTAACGTACATTGATTAACAAAAAACCCGGGCAACCGGGTTTTTTGTTGACACAAAAGCTTGCAAATTGTCTTATTTTGTTTAGGTTTAAGGTAGAACCTTTTAAATAGAAGATATGATACATCTACTTTTTGTCATCATGGTGATGACTTCATTACGATTGAGTGGGCAGTGTGAGAAGGCTAATGTCTCATATCTCCCCGCTTATACCTATATGCCATATGGTTTTACCTACGGCAGTCAGGGCAATATCCTGAACATAGGGACTGCTACGGGGTATGACACTGCTCACAGTGTCATCAGTCGCTCCGGGGATACACTCTGGAGCATTAATGGAGGATTAAACATTGCGGCTGCGGGCAACCGTGTCTTACAGTCGCGTCCAGGCTCCTTGTTTTTTAAAGAAGGGAGTTCTTCGACGCGGTATCCCGCTTCGTCACTGACTCCAGTTGCAATTCCGATGGAGGATCGATTTCTTGTTGCTGATACAGTTTGGTCTTTGGTTGGAAGTGATGGTATCGATACGATCCTCTTTGACTCAGTTGCACCACGTGCATATGGCTTGCATGCTGCAGGGAATCATGTGGTGACTTGGCGTAATCAGCAAGCTCATCTTGTTTGGTTTGACCCGGCGGGTGGTGTTGCCTCAAATTTACACAGCGTGATCTTGCCTGGCAGAAAGATTCATCACTGTCATGTGGCCAGTAATGGTCAATGGTATGTTTTGAGCGATAGCTCAGTGCGCGTCCAGAATCGTGACGGTTTTTTGATGACAGTTGGCACGCACGTAAAATTGCATGTGTTTCAAGGAGATTCCTTAATCAAGGTGCGCAATATTGAATCGTGCGATCTATTGATGCATCCTGCAGCCCAGTTTGCGATCATGAGGAGCGACAAGGGGTATCTTGAGATTATCCTTATGTTTCGTGTATACAGCGAGGTCTGGGGTAATGCGATGGCTGTCTGGTCTGAGAAAGAGCCTCTTTTGAGAGAAATTTCACCAGGGGGGCACAGCTTGATGCCACTTCAGTGGGTCGGAGATACGCTGGTATATCGTCTCGACGCTGCACCTAGACCCTCAAGTTCATTTATCATGAGCTTGGTGATCCATGAGGGTCCAGCGTTTATTGGTGTACCAACCGGTGTTGCTGATAATCCATATCTACCTACCAGGCACTTGCTAGGCAAATATTATGGTGACCTGCTGGGTAGGAAATACAACAAGAGACCCAAAAAATCTGGTTTCTTTTATCGAGTCGACCTGTTAAGGCGGGGAGGTGTGGAGACCAGAAAATTTTTTCAAATAAGATAGAGTGAAAAGGAGCATAACCTGCTCCTTTTTTGTTTGACACTGTCATCAGCCCAAGGTATCATGCCGGTAACCGCAGGCTTCGCGTAGTTTTTCTTTTTGCCAGGAACTTGCAGTTCCGCATCTGGCAAAGGGGAAAACACGTTGGGTTTATTGGTTTATTTAGTAATTATTAATGCGAGACTACTATGTCAGATTCATTTGATCGCAGTAAGCCGCACGTAAACGTAGGTACCATTGGTCACGTTGACCACGGTAAAACTACGCTTACTGCTGGTATTCTGAACACTCTTCACCTTAAGGGTGGAGACTACGGTGCGAGCATCAAAGCTGTCGACCAGATCGACAACGCACCAGAAGAAAAGGCACGTGGAATTACGATCGCCCTTTCTCACAACGAGTACTGGACTCCGAACCGCCACTATGCGCACATCGATGCTCCAGGACACGCCGACTACATTAAAAACATGATTACTGGTGCTGCCCAGATGGATGGTGCGGTAATCGTGGTGGCAGCTACCGATGGTGCTATGCCACAAACTCGTGAACACATTCTTCTTGCGAAGCAGGTTGGTGTTCCAAAAATCATCGTCTTCTTGAACAAGTGTGACATGGTTGACGATCAGGACATGATCGAATTGGTGGAAGAGGAAATGCGTGAGCTTCTCGACCAGTACGGATTCGATGGTGCAAACGCTCCAGTGATTAAGGGTTCTGCTCTTAAGGCTGTTGAGTCATCATCAATCGACGACGAATGGTCACAGAAGGTTATGGAACTTGTACAGGCCATGGATGACTACATTCCAACTCCTTAGCGAGATGTCGAAAAGCCATTCCTTATGCCAGTTGAAGATATCTTCTCAATCGAAGGTCGCGGAACTGTTGCTACCGGTAAGATCGAGCGCGGTATCGTGAAGGTTGGTGAAGAAATCGAAATCGTTGGTATTCACGACACAACCAAGACCACTGTTACCGGTGTTGAAATGTTCAACAAGTCACTTGACCAGGGTATGGCAGGTGATAACGCAGGTATTCTTCTTCGTGGTACGAAGAAAGAAGACATTCACCGTGGACAGGTTTTGGCAGTGCCAGGATCAGTTACTCCACACACTGAATTTGAATGTGAAGTATACGTATTGAAGAAAGAGGAAGGTGGACGCCACACTCCATTCTTCAACGGATACAAGCCACAGTTCTACGTTCGAACTACGGACGTTACTGGAGAGGTTACTCTTCCAGAAGGAACTGAAATGGTGATGCCGGGTGACACCGTGAACGTGAAGGTTAAACTTCATGTACCAATTGCCCTCGAAGAACAACAGCGATTCGCTGTTCGTGAAGGAGGACGAACTGTTGGTGCTGGTGTTGTTACCAAGGTTATTGCGTAACCTTACACCCTCTTTGAACACTCAAGATTTTCTTGAGTGTTCGCTAGAGGGCGATAAGCCTTCAAATTAACAGACTTCGGCTCTAGGATATGCCATTTTTCAACAGAATCACTCTGAGAAATGCGTAATAGCCGTAAAATACTAGTTCACAATATATATGGCAGATACTAATGCTAAAACTGAAGTTAAACTTCGAATTCGCATTCGAGCATACGAAAATAAAGTGCTTGATGCATCAGTGAAACAGATTATGGATACTGCGTATCGTTATGATGCAAAGGTTCGTGGCCCTGTTCCACTTCCAAATGAGATTAAAAAGTACACCGTTAACCGTTCTTCATTCGTATACAAGGATGCACGAGAACAGTTTGAGATTCGTGTGCACAAGCGTCTGATCGACATCATTAACCCAGCACCAAAGGTGATTGAAGCACTCACAAATATGGAGATGCCTTCAGGGGTTGAAATTGATGTGAAGATGTTGTAATGTAAGAGCCGCTTATTATTAGACTTACGTTGCAGTGAAAACTGTAACCAATGAGCACATGAAATTTACACTTGGTGAAAAACAAGGCATGACTCAGTTCTTCGCAGAAGACGGTCGCGTACACCCAGCCACGATGATTGCATCTGGTCCGGTTACTGTGGTTGGTCTTATGACTGAAGACAAGCAGGGATATAATGCCGTACAGGTAGGATTTGGTTCTCAGAAAGAGAATCGTATTAAGAAAGCACAGCGTGGACAATTTGGACAGTACGGAAACTTTCGTTACGTAACTGAATTTCGAATTGCTGATCCAAGCCAGTTTGAACTCGGTCAAGTAATTGACTTAGCTGGTCTCTTCGAGGCAGGTGAAAAAGTTCAAGTGAGCGGGGTAAGTAAGGGTAAAGGATTCCAGGGTGTCGTGAAGCGTCACGGTTTTGCCGGTGGACGTCGAACTCACGGACAGAAGCACTCTGAGCGTGAACCTGGATCAATTGGTTCAACTGGGCCACAGCGCGTGTTTAAGGGAACTAAGATGGCCGGACGTATGGGTAGCGATCGCGTTACCGTCAAAGGTTTGAAGGTTCTTATGGTCGAAGGAAACACATTACTCGTGAAGGGAGCAGTGCCTGGTCGGCGCGGAACGCTCTTGGAAATCGTAGCTAAGTAATTGTCGTATGGAAACTGTAACTGTAAAGCTGCATAATCAACAAGGAGCATCTGCGGGAGACGCTAAAGTTTCAGCTCATGTATTTGGGCAGGAACTTAAGCGGGATCTTGTGCATCAGGTAATGCTTGCAATGCGAGCAAACCGACGCATTTCAACTGCAGACGTAAAAGACCGAAGCGAAGTACGTGGTGGTGGTAAAAAGCCATGGCGTCAGAAGGGTACTGGTCGTGCCCGGCACGGTTCACGTCGATCACCAATTTGGATTGGTGGGGGTGTTACTCATGGACCAACCAGTGAGAAAGATTACTCACAGAAGGTGAACAAAAAGATGAGGGCTCGAGCATTATTTTCAGCACTCTCAGAAAAAGTTCGCAATAATCAGGTAATCTTCCTTGATTCACTTACCATTAAAGATGGTAAGACTAAGAATGCACAAGATGTACTTACTGCATTGGCTGGTATTGAAGGTTTTGAAACACTCAACACTCTCAAAAACAAGCGTAACGTATTTATCGCACTGGAAGAAAAGAATCCAGAGCTAGAACGAAGTCTTAACAACCTGCCACACGTGCAGTTTGATGAGCTTCGAAATATTAATGTTCTTGATGTGCTGGATCACCGGTACATGATCATTGTGAATCCTGAAGCTGCAAGCGCAATGCTTGAAAAGCGTGGAAAGGTATCACGAAACCCATTACCAGCTGAGGCTCCGGCCGCATAACATAAAGTTTTATGGCACTCCTAAAGAAAGACAAAAAGAAAGAAGAGGTAAAGTCGGACGCTCCAGTTGTTGCTACCAGTAACGGCCTGGATTGGGTACTCCTGAAACCTCGTATCACTGAAAAGTCTGCACTCCAGATGGAGAAGAATCAGTACACGTTTGATGTTCATAAGAATGCAAACAAGTCACAGGTGAAGCAGGCGGTAGCGAAAGCGTATAACGTAAATCCTGTGAAGGTAAACATCATTATCCGTGACACACGCATGACGCGTCGTCGTGGAAAGAAGGTGATGGATCGAGGATATAAGAAGGCAATTGTAACTCTTCCAAAGAACGAAACGATTGAAATCGTATAAACATTAAGTAACTATGGTGGCTCGCCGATACTGAGTAGAAACGTATGAAGAAACATAAACCAACATCAGCAGGACGTCGCGATATGACAACGGTTACTTACCGAGGCGTTTTGACTGCAAGCAAACCTAAGAAATCTCTTACCAAGGGAATGAAGCGTAATGCTGGTCGTAACAATCAGGGACGTATCACAACTCGTCACCAGGGTTCTGGAAACAAGCGACGATACCGTCAGATTGATTTTAAGTATTTTGATAAGGCTGGTGTACCAGCCAAGATCGAAACAGTTGAGTACGATCCAAACCGTAGCGCATTCATCTCTCTCGTATGTTACCGCGATGGTGAACGACGATACATCGTTACTCCAAAGGGTGTATCTGTTGGTGACGAATTCTTGGTGTCTGCTGAGAATAAAGATATGAAGATTGGTAACCGAACCATTTTGAAGAATATTCCTGTTGGTACCTTTGTTCACAATGTTGAACTAAAGCCAAACGGAGGAGCAAAAATGGCTCGATCTGCTGGATCATATGTGCAGGTTTCTGCGCATGATGAAGGGCAGACCAGTCTTAAGCTTGGTTCTGGTGAGGTGCGAAAAGTATCTGACCAGTGTTGGGCAACGGTTGGTGAAGTTTCCAATAGCGAATACAAATTGGTTCGCATTGGTAAAGCTGGTCGTAGCCGATGGCTAGGACGACGCCCAACTGTTCGTGGTTCTGCCATGAACCCAGTTGATCACCCGCTTGGTGGTGGAGAAGGTCGACAGGGAGCAGGTATGGCTCGCGTGAAGAACAAATGGGGTAAAGGAGTTCGTGGTGTTCGTACCCGACGCCCAAAGAAATACTCAAACCCATTCATTGTCTCACGACGAAAAGGAAAGCGCTAAGACGTATTCAAATCTATTCTCACACAAACCCCGCGATTGCGGGGTTTGTTGGTATACTGCTTTGGTATGCAAGACCCGAGGAAATACAATATTGACTATCCTTGGGTGCAATTTCTAAGAGACTCCTTTTCGTATCTTGGTGTAAAGAAGTGGCAGTATGTTGGGGGTGTTAGCCTCGGTGTGTTTGCTGAGCTTGCTTGGCTCTATTTTCCTGTTGGGATGGGGCAGGTGGTTGATTTTTTGGCAGAGTATTCTGCTGGCGAGTCTGTTCAACCTCTCATCCTGATCGGAATCCTCTTGACGCTTTCTATGCTGGCAAGACATGTTGGTTGGCCTGTTGCTAAGTGGCTCAGTTATCGAGCCGGGGAGTATGCCGCCAACAAGGCAATTGTGGCTGGGTACAAGAAGCTATTTCGTCTTGGGGGTGAATGGCATGCTGCCGAGAATTCAGGAAATAAGGTAAAGCGTGTCGACCGAGGTGCGACGAGTATTGCGAAGCTTCACCGCTTCGTGGCGACTTCGGTCGTAACCGTGCTTGTAGCGCTCCCTGGGGCACTTATTATTGTGGGCTCAAGTGATATCTGGCTGGCAGTGGTTCTTATGGTGTTTGCGGTTGTGTATACGCTTCTTACGCGAAGGTTTATCACTAAAGGGGCTCGATACTCTCATGCGGTGAGCCAAGAAGATGAAAAGGTGAGTGGGCTTGCGTTTGAGACCGTTAACAACATCAGAACGGTGCAAACGGGTTCTCTGTGGCAACGCCTTGAGACAAAGCTCGAGTCTTCAGTGAAAGACATGCAAGGGTTTATCTTTAAGCGAATTCGAGCCTTTCAGATCGGTGCCATGCCGGCGCTTTTGTTTGCTGACCTCTCTCGTGTCGGGCTCCTTGGTTATGTGTCATATGGTGTGATCCAGGGTCGCTTTGATGTCGGTCTTTTTGTGGTGGTAATTTCCATGTTCCACCATGTATGGCACGCTACTGCTCAGTTAACGGAGTTAACGCGTGAGATTCTTGTGACCAGGTATGGTGTATATCGTTTGAAAGAGGTTATGCTTGCCGAGGATTATCTTGTTGATCAGTCGACTGCTGTGTCATTTCCTAAAGATTGGAACGAGCTTCAGCTTAAGAATGTTTCCTTCGTGTATGAAGATGGTCAAAAGACACTAACCAATATCAATTTCTCAGTTCAGCGCGGAGAAAAAATAGGTCTTGTTGGTTTATCTGGTGCTGGAAAATCAACGCTATTTAAATTGTTAACACGAGAACGTGTTCCTACGAAAGGAGACATTATGGTCGATGGTTTATCGATTCAAGATATTCAATTCAGGAGCTATTTCGATACGATCGGAGTTATGCTGCAAGACACGGAACTCTTCAGTTTTTCCCTTAAAGAGAACGTAACATTGGCTACTAAGCGAACTAACGTAAAGCGTTTTAATCATGCGTTAAAAATTGCACATGTTAATGATTTTCTCCATAAGCTGCCAGACGGTGTACATACAAAAATTGGTGAAAAAGGCTTCAAGTTGTCCGGGGGAGAGAAGCAACGAGTTGGAATCGCGCGAGCGGTATATCATGCTCCAGAGATACTATTTTTTGATGAGGCAACATCTCACTTGGATGTTGAGTCTGAGAAGAAGATTCAAAATGCCTTGAGTAAGGTGTTTGAGAACACTACAGCTGTGGTGATTGCTCACAGGCTGAGTACGATTAAAGAAATGGATCGTATCCTTGTGATGCACAAGGGAAAGATTGTTGAAGAAGGTTCGTTTGACGTATTAATGAGGCAGGAGGGGCGTTTTTATAAGCTCTGGGAGCAGCAGAAGCTTTAGTCTTGAACAGACTCCCACATTGTCTTGAGTACCGCTTCTGCGTCTTTATATTCAGATGCCCACATGTACACTGATCCAGCAAAGTGTTTTGCTTTTCTGTCTACATCGTATGAAAGGTTATTTTCGTCTCGAAACTCCATTTCTGTTCGAATGGCATAGAGCTCTTCAAAAATCCGGTGCTGTCTTGAGGTTAGGTATTGTAACGCATACCCAGCACTTCTATTTTTATATCGTTCATAGTGGGTGAATTCATGATAGAGAACGGCAATGGTATTCAGATCGGGTTGACCTGATTGAATGTCTTTAAACATGGCATGGGGGATGTAGATAAAAGGAGATATGGGGGTTAGTGTGCTCGCGATCTCACTGTGTAAGAAGGGTATATATTTCCAGCTATCTGGTGTTTTTTTAATCCGTTCTGGGTCTATAGACACGGGGACTTCTTGAAATATTTGCAACAGCTCCTCACCATAAAGTTTTGCCAGTTGATGCATGGGGCCTTGCTTGTATTGCAGTGCTTGCAAGGATATACTAAGAACAAATAAAAAGACGATAGTTTTCATAATAGACCTCTTTCAAAAGTCGGTATAATAGATGTATGAAATACACCAAACTAAAAGAGCTCAAAGCTTCTGACTTCAAGAGAAGAACAGGGGTACAAAAGAAAACGTTTAACAAAATGGTGGATATTGTCATCAAGTCCGAAGACAAAAGGAAAAAGCTCTCTGGGAGACCACAGAAGCTTTCATACGAAGATCAAGTACTGATGACACTAGAGTATTTGAGAGAGTACCGAACATATTTTCATATTGCTCACGACTACGAAATTAGTGAGTCAAATGCGTACAAAATTATTAAAAAGGTTGAGGATATTTTAATATACTCAAAAGAGTTTCGACTTCCCAAAAAAATAGAAATGATAACCAGCAACAACATTGAGGTGGTGTTGGTTGACGTGGCCGAGTCTCCCATTGAAAGACCCCAAAAAAACAAAGGAGGTACTATTCTGGAAAGAAAAAGCGTCACACCATTAAGTCACAAGTGATTGTTAACGCTTCTGATCTTCGTATACTTAGCACATCACACAGTCATGGCAAGAAGCATGATCTCAGACTCTTTACAGAGTCTAAAGCCATGATTCCAAACACAACAATAGTGAAAGCTGATTCTGGCTACCAAGGTATACAAAAACTTCATACCAACAGTGTTATCCCTATCAAGAAACCAAAGAAGAAACCACGTACTAAAGCTGACAGAAGGCACAATCGAAAACTTTCCTCACAACGTATCTTTGTCGAGCACGTTATTGGCAAGCTCAAGTTCTTCAAGATCGTTTCGGATCGTTACCGAAACAGAAGGAAGAGGTTCTCTCTTCGTTTTAACTTAATTGCTGGTGTTTATAATTTTGAGTTAGGGGGTGACTTTTGAAAGAGGTCTATTATATGCTGGCTTCAGAGATGGCATAATTTTTAAAGATAACCCTACATCACTAGTAAGTCATGAGGGTTACGAACTCTTATCACACAAAGGCTCCGCACTTGATACCATGTACCCCTTAAGTAATATTGCCTTGCAAGGCGAAGTGGTATCTGGATGCGACTTTAGCTTTCGCATTGAAGGGGTCATTTCAATGCTGCACGATTACTTTGACGATGGGATAACACCTGTGCCATCAGCAAACCTATATAGGTTTCTGGAAGAAGAACCGAGCTACATTCCAGCTTGGTGGAAAGACAAGAGCAAGAGTCATATGAGATATGTACTACCAGGCACAGTCTTTGAAAAAAGAGGAAAAAAATTCTTTTTGGCCATGTTCTGGGATCACATAGCTCAAAAGCTCGGTTATTATATGACACCAGGAAGCGCCAAGATGAAGGTCGGCAATGACATAGAGCACTATGTTCTATGGTATTGGCCTGACAGAAAAAAGACCTTGATGCTTTAATAGCGTTGAACGCCGCCACTACTCTTTAGTGGCGGCTTTTACTTTGCAAAAATTATTAGTTTAACAACCCAGCCACATAACCAGTGGTCCAGCACAGCTGTAATCCATATCCACCAGAAGGCCGATTGATATTCAAAATATCGCCCGTCAAATACAGGTTATCAATGCGGCGAGATTTCATTGTTCTGGTGTCCACCTCTTCCAGAGGCACACCACCATCTGAAATAACAGCTCGATCTAACCCCATTAACCTATCAACAGTAAGGGGCAATGCTTTTAACAAGCGAGAGATATTTTTTCGAGCGTCTCTACTAATACTGTGAACCTTTTCTTCACCATCTGGGATTTCTTTAAAATCCAAAATGACATCTGCCAATCCAACTGGCACGATATCTTTAATTACATTCTTAAACGATTTATTCTTGTACGCATCAAAAGTCTTTAAAATATTCTTTTCTAATGATCCCAGATCTGTATCGGGATAACAATCGATAGTGGCAGTCACTTCACCCTCATGGAGGAG
>Ga0075478_10000648_pt1 | contig 12454 bp, 12 predicted proteins | sample DEB08_DNA_15_FD_71483 | JGI IMG/M metagenome (GOLD analysis project Ga0075478, IMG submission 71483) | Aqueous microbial communities from the Delaware River and Bay under freshwater to marine salinity gradient to study organic matter... | ecosystem: Environmental > Aquatic > Marine > Coastal ...
TGGACTCAAGCATTAGCTGAACAACAACAAGCCCTAACAGGGGCTACTGGTCTGCTTGGTGCAGGATTTATGCCACAGCGACAAGCCTTAGATGCGTTACAGGTTGGTGCTATTGTTCCTCAACTAGCACAGAGAGGACAGCTAGGCGGTGCAGAACTACAGTCACAACTACAGCGTAGTGGCTTAGAGGCTAACTTAGGAATGATGGACTTAGCTAGTAGGTTACGCCAACAACGTGACAGAGGTCTGATGGAAACATTACTAGGTAGACAACCTACATTACAAGAGCAAGCAGTGGCTCAGTATGTAGGACTTGACCCTAAGCAGTTAGCACAACAAGGCGCATTAGATTATATTGGCGGTCTTTTAAGCGGTAGAATGAGCGAAGAAGCGGCTCAAGATGCTGTATTAGATTCTTTTTATGGTGATGACATAGAAAATATAGATGCGGTTCTTAACGCGTTGTTAGGAGATTAATAATGGCTACAGACATAATGGGATTACTTACAGGCGTATCTAAACAAGGTATTGACCCTATGCTTAGTCAGCTTACTCCTGCCCAACAAAGAATGGAGTTTGGTAGACAAAGCGCACAAGGTTTACAACGTGCTGTTGGTGGGATGTTTGGAGGCGGTGCGCCTGTACAAGAGCAGATACAGGCAGGTTTAATTAAAAAAGAATTAGATAAAAGAGAAGCTATTAAAGGTTTAAACTTTACAGACCCTGCCGATGTAGGGAAATACGCACAAACTCTTTTTGACAGTGGAGATGTTTCAGCAGGTATAAATGCCTTAAAGTATGCGACTGAATTACAAATTGCACAGAATGACCTTGCGGAAGAAAAGAGAGCAGAAGATACTATAATAAGTAGAATGATGAACTTAAACATGGGTTCTGACATTGAGTTATTTAAAAATAACGCGCTTACAATGGAACAAGCCACTACTAAAATTAAAGAAAGAGAAAAACTTTATGAGGCAAATAATTTACAAAAATCAGAAAAGTTAGCATTTTTGGCATCAAGAGGTTTAGAAGATTCTAATTTATTTGATGCTGTAAAAGAAGGTGTTAGATATACTGACAGTAATTTTGCTGAACTGGTTAAATTAGAAATGTATTCACAGAGTCCCGACTTTACAATTAAAGATGCAGAACTTATGAATACTAAAGATGGTCAACAGTATGCAGGTGTTCATACTGTAAGAAACGAATTTGGAATAAAAACCGATGCGTTTGGTTATATAGGTATGGATGAAAATAACAAGCCTAAGTTTATACCATTGAATCCTAATGAAGTAACAGAAATAGCTGATTCAGAAGCAATACAAGACCTTAAAACAAAAGACATTACTGCAATGATGGACATGATGGAAAAAGCAGGGACTAATGTTAAAGGTGCAGGTGGTTTTACTAAAACAAACTGGGATGATGCTTGGGCGGGTTTAAATTCTTCAATGAAATTTACTATATCACAACGTTTAGCTTTAGAAGTTGCAGAAAAAATGGCAAAAGACCCTAACCTTAACATAGTTAAAGCAAGAGAAGAAACAGTTGAAAACTATGTAAATACGTACTTTGAAAAAGATGAATGGTGGTATTTTGGTTTCGGTAAAGACGCTTCTATATCAGATGTAGAGGCAAGTGAAAACCTTAAAAACACATATAGATAGGCAATATAATAATGACTGAAACAGTATCATTAGCTGATTTAGAAAATGCTTTAGTTGTAGTAGATAAAAAAATACGTCTGGAAACTGACGAGGATTTAATATCTAAATATAAAGCAGATGCAAAAGAGATTGTCAGACTTCTTGACCAATATGATGAGAAGGGGTATGTTGGTGAACTACCAGAAAACGTAGAAGACTATGAAAATGTTACTCCAGAAATAGTTAGTCAGCAAGAACAAAGACGACTAATGCAGATGCAAGCCTCTCCTTATGGTGCTATGAGCGCACAGTTTGACTTTGGTACAAAACAAGCGCTAAGGTATATGGGCTTTGGTGAGTATGGAGAAAAGAAAACTGTAACAGATGAACAAGGTAATGAGAAAAGCATAACAAGATGGGATGAAATGGCATACTCTAATGCTAGAGGTTCTAATAGTTTGTCTCGTTGGCTTTTATCTGCGGAAGCCTATGCTCCTCAAGCTACTTACGCTCTATCTCATATTATACCTTCCTTGTCTCTACCTAAGAGCGTAGAGGCGTTTGCAGGGAGAAAGGGATTCCTAAGCACAGAGCAATACTATAATAGAGAACTGGAAGGTACAGGCATTAGTGGTGCAGAGTTTTTAGACATGAGTCCTAATGAGAGGGAAGATGTCTTAATTGAAAATAAACAAATAATGGCTAGGAAAGACAACGAAATAACAGCCACTGTTTTAGATGTAGCACCTCCAGATAAAAACATGGAAGCAATAGGTACGATATTATCTGAACTTTCAGACCCTCTTTTAATACCTACAGTGCTTGCTTCGTCTGGTGGTACGCTTCCTATGTTTGGTGCTACTGCCGCATATTCTTTACAAAGTGAAGCCAGTAGACAAGCACACGCAGATATTTTTGACCCAGAGGGTTTAGGTACTGCTCTTTTATCTTCTTTAGGTATTACCGCTATAACTGCTCCTATACAAACAACAGGTTTAGTTTATAGAACAGCGGTACGTGCGCCTGTAAAAGCAACTGAGGTAACAGGTAAAAAAATACTTAACCTTGTAAACAACTCAAGAGCAACCAAAGGTTCGTCTGATGTAGCTGACTCTATTGTAGAAAAGCTAGAGCAAAGGACATCTTTCCATTTACTAAATACTAAACAAACTAATGGAAAACCAGTTACAAAGAAACAGGCATTGATTTTGGCTCAAAAAGATTTAAGCATAAGCCCCGAAAGAGCGTTAGAGATTATTCAGTATTCATCAAGAGGTTTTACTATACCTACTAAGAAACAAGCTACACAGATATTAGCTAATCTGGACAACCCTGTTCCTTCTACTACTATGATAGGTAAAGCATGGGATTCAATAGGCGCGCCCTTAACCACAGTAGTGGCTAACATAGATAAGAAACTAGCAGGGGCGTTGCGTAACCATGATATGCGTTTGCACGTTTCAATGGCTAATTCTATAGCAAAGACAGAAGAATTTAGCAAAAGTATGTTAAAACTGTCTAAGTCTAAAGACCCTAAAGTAAGAGCAGAATATGAAAATTTAGAAATTGCTATGTTAAGCGGTAATCGTAGGGAAGCGGAGCATATAATAAAAAAGATTTCCCCAGAAGATACTAAACTTCTTGACGAGTATAACATAGTAAGGAAACAACTAGATAATATTTATGATAGAGCCACAGGTGTTAGTATTAAAATGGGTTACTTGAGTAACTATATGCCTCGCTATATCAAAGATTTAGATGGCATGAAAAAAGCCTTGGGGGTTAAAGAAAGTTCTGCTATAAACAGAGCGTTAGAAGCAGAGGCTAAAAAAAGAGGATACCAAAGTTGGACTCAGTTAGATGACGAGATAGCGGCAGATGTCATTACCAGAACTATTACAAGAACAACAATACCTAAAGGTAAGAAGCGTTTAGAATCACAACGTAAGATAATAGAGATACCTCCTCATCTAAAAAAATTCTATCACGATGTCCCTACGTCTTTACAGTTGTATATCAACAAGGCTGAACGTGAAATAGCCAAGCAGGAGTTCTTTGGTGCTTCCGCTAAGTACAACCCTTTGACAGGTAAAATAGATTTAGATGAATCAATCAATGCTTCCATTGGTAAACATATATTAGATATGAAAAAACGAGGGAAGAAAGTTGATGACAACACAGAGGGTGACTTACGTCTTTTGTTTAGGGCTAGGTTTGAAGCCGCAGATAAAGCTATGGGTAAAACTTGGGCTAACGTCAGAGACTTGCAGTATGCCGCGCTCTTGGCTCAGTTTGATTCTGCACTCATACAGTTAGGTGATATAGGTTCTTCTCTATACTTAAATGGTATTGCTAATACAGCGAAAGCACTGGTTACTGGTAACAAAAATGCCAAGCTGACCTCTAAAGATTTTGGTTTAGTCAATCAAATATCTGCTGAGATGAACAACCTAAATGGTCTTAACAAATTCCTTGACAGGACATTAACATACTCTGGGTTTAGAGCCATTGACCGACTTGGTAAAGACACCTTCTTAAAAGCGGCTTGGTTAAAGAACACTAAACTAGCTAGGAATAATCCTAATGCTATTGTTAAGAAGTATGGTCAAGTGTTTGAGAATGAAACAGGAGACTTAATCTCAGACTTACAGCAGGGTCTTGTTACTGACAGGACTAAGTTATTGTTGTGGAATGAGTTGGCTGACGTACAACCTATTGCTTTGTCGGAGATGCCTAGAAGATATTTAGAGATGAAGGATGGAAGAATCCTTTGGTCTTTAAAATCTTATGGTTTAAAACAATTAGATTTAATTCGTAAAAATATAATAAACAAAGCAAGAAGCGGTGATGTCACAGGGGCGTTTGAAGAAGCACTTAGATACTCAATGCTTATGGGCTTGTCGGGTGCTACTGTAGAAAATGCTAGAAACTTACTACGTGGAGGAACAGAGGCTACACAGTCAATGGATGATGCGGCTTTTGAATCCTTAGCTAAGATATTATTTGTAAGTAAGTATTCCAGAGAGCGTTTCCTACAGGAAGGTCAATATGGTAGTTATATTATAAACGCTGTAATGCCTGCCGCGCCTTCATTATTAGATGATGTAGGTGTTGCTTTTAACAATATTTTATTTGAGCAAGAAACAGACCAAACTGCTTTTGATTCCGCTATAAATAATGTACCTGTTTTGGGTAGAGTGTACTACTATCAAATAGGCGGTGGTGCTGAAAAGTTAATAGAAAAAGTAGAAAAAGCAGAACGTGAAAAACTAGAGCAATAAAAAAGGGAGCATTACGCTCCCTTAGTTTTACTACACTATCTCACACGCTCCACCTACACAGGCTAATTCTTGAGAGCCTGTCGTGTTGTCATCCTTCTCATACTTCTCTAACTCACTCCAATCTACATCACTTGGCATACCTTTAACCAACTCTCTGTACTTATCATAAGTTATATCTTCATAGGGGGCTTGCTGATAAACATGGTCACTCACAGGCAACAAACTAATACCACTAGTCGCATCAAAGTTTTCCCAAATCCACTGCGCTATCTGGAGGAACTCGTCATCTGTATAGTACACAGTGATACTTGGCTTATGTTCACACCAATGGTCTTGGTACTTCTTCCACAGTCTTAACTGTTGCATAGCACCTACGTCTTTCACCACTGTACTATTCTTAGGTGACTTGGTAGGGAAACTAAACACCTTTGTAGATTTGTTCATTACACAATCTTCTACAGGGAATCCTGCTTCCTCCATGTATTGTGCCAGTGGGTCTTTCTTGTCTGAGCGTACTCTACGAATGTAGTACTTGCTAAAACGAGGATGAATCCCAGAAGCAGAATCAACAAGCTGAGATACAGTGCCACTTGGCTTAACACAAGTAATAGCCGCAGACTGATTAATGCCAAGTTTATAAGCCCACTCTTTATTGGTTGCAATAGTAACATCCTTCATCTCCGTAAGCCAACGCTCTAAGTCCTTACCATCTTTACCTAGTAAGTAGTGGTCACATATCCCTGTTAGGCTGACACCCAATAGGGCTTCCTCTTCCGTATTTCTCTTCCATACATTCCGTAAGTAGCGGAAGTCAGTCAAGGTAGCCTGTAGTGTACCTATGATTGCCGCGACCTCACACTTACGCTTCAAGTCTTTGAGGTCATCCTCTGGGCGTACCACAATCTCCGACAGGTTACAGAACTGATTACTGCGTAGGATAATCTCAGAGCAAGGGTTAGTACCGAAGTCTTGCTCACTGTCACGCCTACCATTCCTAGCGGCTACCTTCTGTGCCGCGATACGGCTGAATATGCCACGCTCCCCTGCCTTACTTTCATACATAGTCTGCATCTCAGACAGGAATGATTCAAAGTCTGGCTTCTCTGTGTACGCTACACTGTTGTTAGCCAATGCTCTCTGACCTTCGTTACGCCACCAGTCACCATACTTAGCTTTAGCCATGCGAGGGTCTGACAGGTTGGACAGGGAGATAAGGGCTGACCTACGCACACCACCTACAACTACAACCTCTGCAATCTTACAGCATATATCATGGCACTCAATACTGGTCAGCTTGCGACCCTGTGCCTTCTGGAATATACCTACACAGAAACTAAACAAGGCTTCCAAAGGTTCAGAACCACTAGCACGACCACCGAATGTCTTGAGTCTAGCACCAGATGGGCGTACCTTGTGCATATCCCACTTAGGTATTTTACCTGCATACAGTAAGCTGATTAACTCTCTGAACGCAGAAGCCCAACCAATCTTGCTGTCAGCTACGACAATGGTGCTGTCACTAGGATGGAACTCCTCTGCGACTATGGGTAACTTGTTGATGAAGTTACGCTCAACACTAAACCCTACACCTGTACCGCACATTAAGACGTACATCAACTCGTCAAAGCAACGAGGTGAATCAATGTGTAGGTAGGAACAGTTGAACCCTGCTACATTATCCTTGTCCAATGCTTCCCCTGCTGTCATAAGACAACGCATACTAGGCATGACTTCCAGATTGTATATAGCATCGTATATCTTCTTAGCTTCTTTGTCGGTAATCTGCTTACGACCTAGCCAGAAGTTGACGTATCGCTGTACTGTTTCTTCCCATGTTTCCCTTCTGCCTTCTTCTGGCAACCATCGGGCATAACGGCTCTTATGAATAAACTCTTGATACTGATTCACTTACTCTTCTCCTTGTTCTTTGGTTTGTCTTTTTTACCGAATATGGCATCGTAGTTACTAGCGTACTTCTTGGGGTCTGTGGGGCGTTGGGATGAACCCTTGCCCCCATGTGTCTGACCCTTCATTGGTCTCTGGTCTCTACGTCAAGTAGCTTTTTCAGATACCACTGGGCTTTCTCTAAGTCCTGTACTACCTTGCCTTTACGCTCATAACGCCACAGGTACTTCATGGTGTTGCCCTTGAGATAACCCTTGAACGCAAGGGGTGTCATGCTTTCCTCTATGGCTTCAATACATTCTATGTTACCATAGTTGTAATGCTCTGGGCTGTTGACTTCATCCTTAACCATCTGCTCATACTTCTTCATAATCTTAGGGTACTTCTTGGTGACTCTGTCCCAATCCGCAGGGGTCGCATCGTTAATACTCATAATCATCCTCCGTAAATAAATCTCTGTGTCTAATTAACCTATCCTCAAAAGCCTCCAACAAGTCCTCAACAGAGATGTCTAAGGTTTCAAGCACTAGCACTGCATCGTACTCTCTTGCTACGGCTTCCTTTAGTTCCTCCAATGTATGTGACATCGTTACTTTCCTTCTACATATTTAACAAGTTCTTGTGCAGTATGCAGGGTGTAATGCTTGAATCCCTCCTTGTCGCACCAGTGTCCCATCGTTATCTTACCACCCTTACGAACCTTCTTGTTAGGGTTAGATAGTAAGAATACCAATTCCCAACCATCTTCTAATATTGTATCACGAATTGATTTATATTTCAAGGTGTCACCGACACGAAAGAAACCTTTTACCTCCACCATAACCTTCTTCTCTTCATGCACAAAGTCTGGTTTGTACTTCCTGTAGACAGTGTAAGGTACATCATACGGCTCGTAGGTAAAGCCCTTGCGTTTAACCTCCTTGGAAAACTCTTTCTCAAGGGCTGACCTGTATTTGTTTTTAGTCCGCTTCATTTAAGTCCACCTCAAATACTTTAGGCTCAACCTCAATGTGACTAAAGTACCGCACACCAGTAGAGTATAGGAAACCTCTTAGGTCTGGATAGCAGTGCTTCTTGAACGGACAGTAGGAACACTTGATGGATAGCTTCATGTTACCAGACTTACCATCGGGTACAGGGTCAGCACAGTATCCCTCTGGCTCATCACCCTTAACCATCTCCTTAACGTGTACTATACGCTCCTCTATGTCCCCCTTAATGGTTTCATGGACAGGGGCTTGGGTATCCTCTAGGTCGTACTTAAGTACTGTTAAATGCCCATTAGCTTTGTCCATAGCCAACCATCCAAAGTCCTTCTTGCCTTGTGCATGGGCGTAGGCTTTTATCTGGTCAACGTAACCAAAGGAATCATCATACGCTAGTGTACCATCCTTGAACTTCTTGAAGGCGTAGGAACTAGCAGACTTAACATCAATAGTTACACCATCAATGGTACAGTCCATGTGTCCCTTGATGCCCTGCACTTCACACTTCTTCTGCTCGTCAGTAACCTCATGCCCTGCCATACGCACAAGGAATAGAACCATCTCTTCAATCACATGACCATACATAAACTTGATGTAGGTATGTGGGCGTATCTTCTCACCTGTGTCCGTACCATTAGCTACGTTCCACAAGTATCTGTCATCACGACCAATGTTTGACAGGCGCAAGGTTCTACCATCTTTCTTCCTGTCCCTAGCAAACTCTGTACGCATTAGGGACTTCATGGCTTCACCAAACTTCTCTATCTCTGCTTCTACATCTACAGAGTCCTCTGCCTCTTTTGTCTCCATCAGTCGGTAAACATCGTCTACCAATGTATGTATAGATTTACTCATCGTCAATATCCTTAAAGGCTTTTATGACATCAGTTGAAAACAGTTTCTGTAGGTTGACCAAGTACATCTTACTAGCATTATGGTCGCCACCAGATACAGTTCTAAACTTGTCAAGTTTACTTACAATCTTCTTTAGCACATCCGTCTTGAACACTAGGGTACAGTATTCATTGTCCCCTATGCACAGGTTATGAAACCAGTAGTCTGATTCCGTAGCCTCAATGCCAGACGGCTTGCCCCAAGACTCATACTCCACACAGATGTTGCCTGTTTTTTGCCACAAGTCCTTCTCAGACTTAACCTCTATCTTCTTGTCCTGTAGCATCTCAGCGACCCTGTCCTCCCTAACAGAGCCATACGCTAAGTCTAAGTCAAACTTCTTTCTATCTTCTTTATTTGGCTTCATAATCAGTGTACCCCTTAAATGGTGAATAGTAATATCTAAAATATTTACCAAACAAAGCAACCCTAAAATAAACACTCCAATGATTAGGGTCTTTTTGTAGTGAAAACTTTAATCCAAAAAAATAGTGGTGGTCAATCCAGTCCTCATAGTCTATACTCAGACAGGCTTCTGATTTGCCTAGTAAATCAGCACAGATAGTAAAGCAACTATGAACATAATCTTCAACACCCTCTTCTATTATATTGCTTAATTCAAACCTAGCTAGATTATACGACATTCTTAGCCTCCTTTTTTTCTATACGTCTCCACTTTATTTCTTCCCATATAGCGTGTATAAAATTCTTACCTACCAATTCTTTTAAGGATAAGTAAGACTTGTCATAATCACTTATAATCGGTCTGGGTAGCCAGAACAAATGTAAGTCAATAGAGTAATGGTTTAATGAATTTCCTTCTAAATCCTCCCATGACTCATCCACTGAAACTTGAAGAGCAAATAAAGCCCTGTAACCACTCCCATAGGGAATACATCCAAAGGTATTAGACATTATAGCAAAAACCCATCCTTTACATCCATCCCACACCTCAAAACTAGCAAGATACCAATCAATAATAAACTCTAGCTTTTTACTCATCATCATTTAGTCCTCCGTTAATGTGTTTCCGACCAGTTGTTGCCGATTTTGTATTCGCCCGATAAGGGACAGTTAAGTTTGTAGTGCTGTCCAGAGGCTTCAATGCACGATACCGCAAGTCTTCCGAAAACCTCTGCCTCCTCTTCTCTGACCTCTGTCTGGATTTCATCGTGTATGTTTCCTATAAATTTATAATCAATGTTCCAAAGTTTAGCGTACTCGTCTAGCAATACCAGTGCCTTCTTCATAACAATAGCACCTGCTGATTGGAGTAGCGTGTTTAGTGCCGAGTGTTCTGAGCGTACTGCGACCCTTCGCCCATCAAGTCCGTAAAGATAACCTCTTCCAGATGCCACGCTAACTCTTTCTCGTAAGTCTCTAAGAGATGGCGTGTTTGACAGGAACTTCTGCTTAAGTCGCTTACCATCTCTAGCAGTTCCTCCAACGATACTTCCGATTTTTGCATCCCCTGCTCCATACAGGAACGCATAGATGAAAGTCTTCGCTTGACTTCTTGTGTCAACACCGCTAGCAAGTTGGTTTGCTGTATGAATGTCTCCAGTGAGTATTTCATTTGTATAGCCCTCATCGTTCATATAATGTGCAAGCATACGCAGTTCTAAACCACTGGCATCCATACCAACAACCTTGTACCCCTCTGGTGCTGTCCAACAGGCTCTACACTCAGTTCCGTACTCCGCTGATACGCTAGGTACTTGTGCCATGTTGGGGCTAGAATGTGTCATACGTCCTGTCACAGTTCCATTTGCATTTACATATCCATGCACTCTACCATCATCTTCAACAGCATCAAGCCAACTCTGTACCTGTGCAATACGCTTCTGAACCAATAGGTATTCAGCAATCATAGAGGCTTCTGGTATATTAGTGACTTTGGATAAGACTGCTTCATCTACAATGGCTTGACCCTTTTCAGTGAACTGCTTAGGCTTCCAACCAAAGTATTGTAAGTACCGCCCTATCTGCTGTCGTGAACCAAGGTTAAACTCTGGGTAGTCTATCCTACTAAACTCACCGCCAACTGTAGCCCACTGCTCCCCAAGGAACTTGAGACCTACCACAGACAATGAAGCATCCTTCTTGAACTTAGGTTTGACATTACGTACATACGTAGGTAACGGCTTGAATGTATTATGCACCGCATCCTCTAATTCAAACTTACGTTCTTTGAGTTTAGCCAGTAGTACAAACGCACCCTCTTGGTCTAGCAACCATCCATTGTGGATTTGCGTTGAGATAATGCTTTGTACTTGATGCTCAAGGCTAATGCTTTCGCTTCCAAAGTCAGACAAAGCACCTCGTAGCGAGTTGTACACTTTGACATTGACCCTAACATCTTGCTCACAATATTCCACCATCTCTGGCGAATAACTGTCCCACACATCATGTTCACCTTTTGGACAACCTAGTAGCTGTCCCCAGTTTTCTAAGGAATGACCCCCCTCTCTTTGTGGGTCGGCTAGTCTTGATAATACTAATGTATCAGTTATCTTACACTTACTAAAGTCTGCACCTAACAGTCTTTCCAAAACAGGTATGTCGTAGTCAATGATGTTGTGACCTATCAACTCGCACTCTCCCTGTTCTTCAAGCCACTCATGGAAACGACCTGTCTTTATCCCATCGGGGTGTATTGAGTACACTATATCGCAACCTACTTCTTGGATACAGATACACCACACCTTGTCTGGGTTAAGACCATTGGCTTCTATGTCAAATACAAACTGCTTCATTAGAACTCCTGCTTCTCGTCACCGACAGGACAGGTGGTTTCAATCATACGCCCTGTGTCCTTGTCGTAGTACAGGTAACACGCAACACCAGTAAGCCCTGCGTATCGGTTCTTGAGTACGCGCACTGTGGTCGTGTTGCGAACCTGTGGGTCAGCGTGTTGTTGGTCTCGCTCCAAGCCAATCACCATGTCGGATAGCTGTGCGATAGAAGAAGAACCACGTAACTCTGCCAAGCTAATCTGACCGCCATCTTCATGTGCCTTGCCATTGGGTCTGCGTAGGTGAGACACTAGGAACAATCCTATCCCTGTCTCCTGTACCAACTGTCGTAGCTTAGTCATTATGCTGTCAATAGCCTTGCGCTCATCACCTGTCTCTTGGTCGGACACCACGATGCTAAGATGGTCTAGGATAATCCACTTACAGTCCAGACCCTTAGCCATGTAGCGTACCCTTGACAACAGGTTATCTTCACTGGTAGAACCCCAGTGGTCGTACATAAAGATACGACCAGTGCCAAGGGTATTGTCCCAGAATACTTTTTTATCTTCCCTTGGTGCATCTCTGCTCAAATGTAGGGTCTGATTAGCTTCAATGCTCATTATCCCTAGCGCAGTCTTGGGTATGTCCTCCTCTAGCGCGAGTATGCCAATGTTGTCATCAGTTGCACCTAGTAAATAGTGTTCCAACTCTCTGACCATCTGTGACTTACCCATACCCGAACCACTCGTAATTGTGACCAACTCTCTTTCCCTAAAGCCATAAGTAAGGTCGTTAAGGCACGACCAAGGGTAAGGGATAGATTTAATATCTTCTTGAGAAAGTATAGAGTCCCATGTATCAATACCAGAGACAATCCCAGAAGGGCAATAAGATTTAGCATTCCACCACTCCTTTATAAAACCTTGTACGTTACGTTCCTTTAGCATCTCCCCTGCATCTTTCATAGGCAACACTACGTTCTTTGCCTTGTTAGGGGTGAA
>Ga0075478_10000654_pt1 | contig 12399 bp, 23 predicted proteins | sample DEB08_DNA_15_FD_71483 | JGI IMG/M metagenome (GOLD analysis project Ga0075478, IMG submission 71483) | Aqueous microbial communities from the Delaware River and Bay under freshwater to marine salinity gradient to study organic matter... | ecosystem: Environmental > Aquatic > Marine > Coastal ...
GCATGAATATTAATAAACTTAAATACATACGACTTGTAGGTATCATCTAGCACCACTCCACTAGCACCATCTACAAAGGATATGCTTGCAGAAGAACTAGCTGTAATAGATTTGATTAAGGTTAATGCACCTGTTGGTACTGATATTGCTCCAGCGTCAATTAAAGTTGTTCCTGCTGATATAACTGCCATATTACGATCCTTTTATTCCGTAAAGTTTAATTTGACCAGCATCTATGTTACCTGAACTAAATTTAAAATTAATAGCATTGACGGCAGAAGTTGTGTTTCCGTAACCTCCTACATAGGTATTTATTGAGTAATCTGTGCCTGAAACATCACTATAAGAATGTATGTTTATTAAAAAATGTTTAATAAATGTTGTTGAACTTGGATTAAAAAGAAACAAATTTCCTGATGTTGATTGATCATTATCATTTCCTGTTTGATAACTTATATCTTGATAAGAAGTAGATTGTGCTAAATCTCTTGCTGGGTCATAATTTAAAGCATTAGCATCACCAGCTTCGTTATTATAAGCATGAAAATAAGTTGTAGTTTTTGTAACATTATAATTACTACCATTATCTATAGATAAATTAACTTGAAAATATGCACTATTAGTTGCTGGGTGTATATCTATAAACTCAAACTTATAAATTGGATATGTAGAATTAATGTAGGTGCTATTAAAAGATAAGGAAGCGCTAGAAGATGCTGTAGCAGTGTTTAATAGTACCATGTTACCTAAACCAACACTAAAAGAAGCCGCATCTGCGATTGTAGTTCCGTCAGATATTATTGCCACGACTAAACCTCCTGTAATTTAAATTTATATTTTTTACCAGATTTATTATTAAGGATGTAAAGATTTTCTGAACCCTCTTGAATTGTCCAATCGCCTGTTGTTCCATCAACTACGTTACCTTCAGATTTAGATTTATTAGACAAATGTAAATCTCCAGTATAAATATTTCTCCATTGTTTAGATGGGCTACCTAAATCCCTAGCATCATCTGTGCTTGGTAATATATCACCTGCAGCGGTAATAGCACCTGAAGCTAATGTTCCTGCAAATGTAACATTTGCTCCACTAAATGTGGCTGCAGTGGTAGTACCTGATTTAATTATTAAATTACCACTTGTATTGGTAAGACTACCAAAAGTAGTTCCACCATCTTTAACAAAGATATCTCCTCCATTTGCATCTAAAGTAATATCAACTTCTGAGTCCAGAGTTATATTCCCAGAACTAGAAGCAGCAATTGTAACACCTGTATGTCCATCAACAGTAACGGTACTAGCATTTGAATCGATAACAACAGCTCCACTTGATGTTGCAATAGATACTGCTGCATCACCAGCTGAAATATCATCAGCTGCGGAAGATATTCCGGCTTGAAAATATGTTTTAAATGTAGCGGCACTTGTCATTCTCATTGTACCACCATCGTTTGTAAGAATACCATCTGCATCAGCAACAGCAGTCGTTCCTCTTGCTGTTCCACCGTCTATTAAATTAATCTCTGCTGCAGTTGCTGTTACTCCGTCTAAAATATTTAATTCTGCTGTAGTTGCTGTTACTCCGTCTAGTAAATTTAATTCTGTAGCAGTAGAAGTGACCGCAACATCTTCATTTATTTTAGGAGATGTTAAAGTTTTATTGGTAAGTGTATCTGTAGATACTAAAGATACTAAAGTTGAACTAGCACCAGCAGGTAACAACATAGTATTGGTAACACTAGCACTATGGGGTTGTGCAATAACTGTTTGTCCATGTGAATTAGATTCGCAATTAAATACTATTGCTCCAGAATTTGTATTACCTCTTACAACAACTGTTCCAGTTCCATTAGGAGCTAAATCAATAGTTGCATTAGAAGTAGTAACAATATCTGCACCATTCATATCTAGATTACCACCTAATTGAGGAGAGGTATCATCTACAACATTTGATATAGCACTATCCGTTGCAAGTCCTGCAACAACTGCTGATCTTGCAATTTTTTTAAGTCCACCGCCTGAAGTATCTATTGCTATAAAAACATCATCTGAAGCTGCAGTTGATATTTCTGAAAGAGCACTAACTGCTATTGAGTTAAAATTTGTACCATCTGCAACTAATAAATTACCTGCAGTGTTTGTACCCATAGTAATATCATCACCACCGACAGTAAGATCTCCTGTTAAAGTTAGATTTCTAATTCCTGTGTAATCTTTGTTTGAATCTAATATAACTGCTTTACTGGCAATAGCTGTTCCAACCGCTGTGCTACCTATGTCTAAAGCATTAAGTTCACCTACAACTGCAGTGATGCCATCTAGTGCATTTAACTCTGCTGCTGTAGAGGTAACGCCATCTAGTATGTTTAATTCTGCTGTTGTAGAAGTTACACCATCTAATATGTTTAATTCTGCTGCAGTTGATGTAACGGCTGTACTTCCTAAAGTAAGTCCACTATCTGGTATAACAACACCACTTCCAGATAAAGCTGTAAAAGTATTTGCTGTAAATCTAAAGTCATCTGCACCTGCAATTTTAATATCTATTTGATCATCTGTGTCTGCTGTAATACTGGTATCAGCATCTTCGTCTAAAATTAATTCTTCTCCATTTAAATCAGTTGCTCCACCTAAACCTGCGTCAATAACATTGGTTCCATTAACAAAAACAAGTTTAGTTCCTTTATCAGATGCACCAAAAGTAACACCTGTTCCAGATGCTGTTTTAAATTGAACCGTGTGAGCACCCGATGTTGAATTTTTTACAACATACATTTTTTCTAAAGAATCAGGTATCGTTACAATTTGATTTCCTGAAATAGTTCCCGTGAATTCAATAATCATTTGTCTGGCTGTGTCGCCAGTAGTTGCATTAGTAATACTTAATGCAGTAGTTTGAGCACTACCTGCAATAGATTGAGCTACATAACCTGAAGTAATTTCTTGAAACATTTGAAGATTAACATTTGTTTTATCTCCCCAAAGACCCGATGCTTCTCCTGTTGCTATAAGTTCTATTCCTAATGTTGAAAACGATGATGCCATATTTTAATTCCTTAAGGTGTTGGAGAGTTGACTGGTATTCGAATAGTTCCATCCGTATAGTCATCTCTTCTTCTTTGTCCTATTTGTTCTCCTCCAAATTTTTGTATTTCGTCTTGATATTTTTTTTCGTAATATTGTAACATATCCATGGGACCTTTTAAATAGCCAAATGCTTCTACCAAGCAAGCATATAACAGACCATTGGGAAAATTTAAACTAATAAAATTAGTTTCGTTGCTACTTGCCTCTAGTTTATCTGGAATTTTATTAAAATGAATTTGATATTCGTAAGTAGAATTAGGCACTGGTGCAAGTAAAATAGATCCTGAAGTAGAACTAGTATTACCGGTTGCTCCACCTTTCATTGCATAATATTTTGGAAAACCTGAATCGGTATTAGCAGAAACATACTCTTCTAAAAAAGTTAAATCTTTTTTAATTAACCAAGTATTAGCTCCAGTAGTAACCGAAGTAGATGTATACACTTGTACTCCTCTTATTACTAAGGCTCCTGCAGGAACATTAACAAAATCTTGATTGGTTACAAGATTACCTGTAGTCGATGATCGATAAGCATCGCTAGGTACATCTCTAAAAATTCTATACTCTGCATTTAACACAAAATTCTCAATGACAGCATCCGTAAGCACGGTGCTTGAAACTTCAGTATAATTTCTAATGTTTGTTCTTAAATCTGAATAACTAATTCCTGCCATATTATGCCTCCAAAGTTACAGGTCCAGAGGTACAAAATTGTCCTCCTCCTGATACTCCTCCTGTTGTAGCGGTATCTGTGTCCACAGTAAAGTGATAAAAATCTGTTGTATTTGTAACATTACCACTAGAATCTCTTTTACCCACTGTAATAGAATAACCAGCAGCTTTTGCAATATTAGATCCTGTAATTCCATCAAAATTATTTGGATTATTAAAACCATCTGGATCAGATGTAGTAGATATTTTTCCTCTAAATCTTACTGTATCACTTGTTGATCTACCATGTGATTTTTCAAATACATTTATAATACCTGAACTAGATGAAATAGTTTGAAAAGGATTTGGTCCTAATAAAATTAAAGGTGTAGGTTCTGTTCTATCAGGTCTTGCATTGACTAAAGATTGAGGGTCTCCAGAGTGAGCTCTTAATTCTAACTGAGGATGTTTTTCTTCATATTCAGAAATATGCACAAAAGAACCGTTCCATTCTTTTACCATTTCATGATAAGGAAATTCCATTCCTGATCTATCTGATATTGCTTTAGCTTGTTTTCCTTTTGCGAATGACATTATGCTCCTGGGTAATATACTTTAGGTGTAATGAAAGAACTAGAAGAAGATCCATCTTCTGATAACGCTCTAGCAAACTCATCTTCATAAAGTAATTTCATATTTTGAGTTAATTGTGGATTGTATTTTTGTGACAAATAAAAAGCTAAACCAGATGCCATACAAGGTACAAATCTAAAAGGTACGTCTGTTGCATCGGTGTAAGTAGAATCAGCATCTTGAATTCTTTTTACGTAATAAAAATGTAAATCTTTAGATGCATTGGTTGAATCTGCTGTTGGGTAAACAGTCAAAGTAACTTTATCTACAAATCGTTGTACAAAATATTGAGAAGGTGTTCCTTTAGAAAGCTTATTGGATAATGCTGAATAGGTAGATCTAGATATTTTTGTTAATGCTTGATCTGCTTGAGAAGTAGAAGTTCTACTTCCTCTTAAGTTAGCTTCTAATATATCTGCAACACCGTATACATCGGATGTAGCACTAGTAGAAGAACTAGTCCCATCTCCTGTAGATCTAAAGAATGTATATTCTGCTTGTCCTTCAATTAAATCAATATTAGATTCTGCAATTTCCCAATAATGCAAACCTCTATTACCCCATTCTTGAAACATAATGTTTAAAGAACGTCTTGCTGTTTTTAATTGATATCCAGATACAGATTGTAATCCGATTCTTTCGTAAGCTTCTTCAATAATTTCATCAACTGCGAAAGTCTTGTCGAAAGTAACTGTGCCTGACGTTGTGTTGGCCATTAGTTACCCTCCTATTTTCTCAGTTCTAATATAATGGTATAGTGATCTAAGTTTGTGTGACCACTTGTTGATATATCAATATCACCAGTTACACCAGAACCAGCATTATTTTTAATACCACCAAAAGATCTAAAATCTAAATGACCTTGGACATTTCCTGCTGCTGCACTTCCACCTAAAACTAAAGCTGGAACATTTGTACTAGCATCAAAATCTATTTGAACTCTCATTCCTCCGATGTCATACCAAATTTGGTCAATAGTAACTTTTGAAGGTGCACCAGATAAAGCTGAAACATCAACTTTTTTTACTGCACTTTCTCCATTTCCATCTGATAGATTGGTAAATTTAACTACTGTTCTTTTGTCTGTGTCTACTAATGTTTGACTTGATACTGCGTCTGCCATTTTGTTCTCCTGTTAGAGAACGGAGCCGAAGCTCCGCTCTAATTAAAGTTAATTATTATGCACTATATCCGAAAAATTCAATAAGTAATTTTCCAGCTGTATAGTCTGCGTTTGTTGCTGCACCAGTTACCATATAAATATATTTATCTGCTGCTGGCGGTGTTGGGATACTGATCACACTGTTTAAAGCTAGATCACCACTGTCACACATTTGTACTTGATTAGTCAAACTAGTTATCGCTGCATCCTCTGCACCAGTTGCTTCGTCCGCATACCATAAATTGATATCTGGATCTCCACCTGCTGGAGCTTCTAGACAAGTTAGTTTTCCACCAAGAACTGTTCCGTTTATGGTTGCTGTGATTTGTCCAATATGTGAATTAGCAGTTCCTGCTTTTCCAATAATGTCACCAGAACCAGATGATGCTAAACCTGTTAAGTCAATTAAAATAGAAGTATGAAAAATACCACCTGTTTTAATTACTGAAGCTGCATAAACTGTGCCTGTACCAGTAGTGATACCTGTACCTGCAGTTGTTGCAATAGTGTTTCCAGTTAGAGTTGATCTTCCTGTTACACTTAATGTACCACCGCCTGAAATGTTTCCACTTGAGTCTATTGTTGTATTGTCTGTAATAGCACCAGTTGAAGAGTTTTTAGAGATTTGTTTAAAACCACCTTCTGCTCTAACCGGACCATTAAATGTTGTATTTGCCATTTTATATATTCTCCTAGTTAATGAATGTAGTCTTTAGGCCGTCGACTATACGCGTCTACATTCTAATTTAATGCATAGTAAGATTTTTATATAGTTTTTTTTGAAAAAAGGCAAGAAGTCCTTATAGTGAAAACGACTTTTAATGATGTAACCCTACTTAACCAGCGAAAAGATGAACTTCTAAATCTTTAATGTTTTTAGGGTTTTCTTGTTCTTTTAAGATAGATCTAATAACTGTTTTAATCTCATCTCCAAGAACAGACATTTCAGGTGTTACTTCTCCGTTATTCTCAAGAAACATTTCATTCCATTTAGACTCTAGGTTGAGTTTCTTTGCGAATAGTACCATGCTGTTTTTTGCCATTATCTAACTCCTCATAAGTTATATAAAATCCGCGTGTGTATTTTAGCCGATTTGGTTCCCATTCTATATCATTTTTTCCTAGAAAGTCAATAACATGTTTATGGAGTTTTTCAGTGGTATCAATAGGTAATTCACTATCAATATTAAATTTAGTTTGTAATTCTTTCGTAACAATTTTTATTAAATATGTTTTCATTTATCCTTTCTACAGTAAAAAAAGGGGGCTTAAAAGCCCCCTTTAAATTAATAATTAAAAATTATTACGCTGCTCCTGGAGATCCGAAGATACCTCTAGGGTCAGAGAATCCAAATGAATATCTCTCTCTAGCTTTGTATCTAACGTTTCCAGTAGTGAAGTCACCTTCCATAGCTGTTTTGATAGGTGATCTAACGAACATTTTCAATCCGTTAGGTACATCTGTCTTAATGAAAAATGCATCAGTGTCTGTCAAGTAATGGTTGACCACGTAACCTTGTGGTACCATACCTTTAGACGCTACAGCATTGATATCATTATCAGCTGTGCCAGTTCTACCTGCAGACTTCATAAGTCTTTCAGCAGTAAATTGAAGCGCAGAAGGAATAATCATTTTTACTCCTCTTGCCGCAATTTTAAGGCCTCTCTCATCAGTGAACGCTGCAATATCAATTAAAGACTGCTCTAACGAAGTTTCGTTTAAGTCAGACGCAACTGATAGTTCGTTTCTAAACGTACCTGCAACAATAGGGTGGTCTGTAGCACAAAGCTCTTTTCCATCCCCACCTGCGAAAGATGAGTTGAACGCGTTGTTTAAAACATTTGCAGCTTTAGTTTGCTTAGTATTAGCCATAGATCTAGCTAATGCTTTTGTATATCTAGACGCAAGTCTGTCGTACAAATTATCTTCGATCGCTTCTTCAGTGATCGAAAATGCAAGTGCAATTGTTTCATTTGTATAACGAGCCGTGAACGTTTCGTTTGCAGAATCAAATGTTACGCCTTGACCTTCAGCTTTTACTGCTGCAGATCCAAAGCCTGATAACATTACTTCTTCTTCGAAAGCTCTGTCTGAAGTTTCTGTATCAAAAATTTCAGCATGCTCATTTTCATAGTTTTTGTATTCCAGGCCGAATAGTGCATTCAATCCTGGCTCTAGTTCTTTAACTAGTTGTCCTCTTGTGATAGCCATAATATATTCCTATACTCCTGTTGCTGTTAAGTATAAGTGCTCAATGATGATCACTTTCCAATTAACATTTGCAGATGTCAAATCATTATTTTTAGCATCGTCAGATACTCCAATAATTCTTAGATTTGCAGTAGTTGTAGCTTGAGTGCTGTCGCCTAATTCAGTTTTAGAAATGAAATTAGGTGCTACACCCGCTCCAACCGCTACGTCTGCGTTGTTGAATACGTCTGTTTGTCCTGATGCCCCAGAATTGTCACTTTGAATCTCATATAGTTGATGAGGATTGTCAGTAACAAAAGCTTTGATATCAGTAGCCGTATTTGATGCTTTTAAATTATTAGCAAACGTTGGTTTGCTAGTAGAAGCATCGGTAAAGAATACACCCTGAAGTGAACCTAGTAATTGTCCGTTGTCAGATGCTGCTGCAATTCCAACTGTACCTGTATTGATCGCTTGGATCAGGTCATTTTGGAACATTGCAGATGCACACGCGGCAACTTCAAATTCAGTAAGTCCAGAGTTCATAGGCGCACTTCCTAGATAGCCAATCGGTTTTAGACCGAAAGCTGCGTCTTGGTTAGCCATAGTTGTTCTCTCCTTTTGTTCAAATTAATGAACGGTTTATTTTTAAATTCTTTGTTGGATAAAAATCGTTAAAAAATTAACTTTTTTTAGTACCACCAAAGGTTACACGAGTTTGCCTCTCTTGATTGATTGGCATACTTGGATGCTGTTCCTTCATGAGATCGTTGTTAATAGCGTCTGTTTTATCTTGAGTAACTTTTTTAAAATACTCTTTTCGCGCTTCAACGACTTCTTCTGGTATCCTTCCTAGCAGAAGGCCACCAACTCCGATCACTCCCTTGTATTTACCGTCTTCCACAATTGGGAAGTCTGATTCAGGATATTCATCTGCTCTTACGAGTTCGAATCCTGATCTCAGATGACCAGCTAAATTTTTGGTATCATTAGTACCCATTATTTCAGCTCGTAACCATCGGTGTTTAAACCCAGCAGGTGCAGGGGGTGCATCTAAAGATGACGGTGGAGTCCATGTAGTTTTATTAGCTGTTTTAGCTCTACTTTGGCTCGCACGAGAAGTCTTTATTTTTTCATTTTCCATAGCGTTATATCTCCTTCGTGATATTTAATTGTTTCGCATACTCTTCGAGTGGCACACCTAATTTTTTAGCGATTGTGACTTGTGAGGGTGTGAGTCTTACAGTCTTGCGGCCTGGTTTTACACTTCGCTTCGCTGAAGCTACTTGTTGTGTCGGTTTAGCCGATTCCGTTGATACACTATTACCAAATTTGTGGGGGAATTCAACCCTTATTCTTTTATCTATTTCAGAATAATAATCTTCACTTTTAGGGTCAAATCCTTCCTCTTCTGTTAATTTTTTATGTAAATCAAAAGCAGTATAGGTCATAGCACTGTCTGTTCCAAACCAAGCATTTTTAGAAGCCCATACTTCTGCTTGAGGATCTGCAGGAGGTATATTGTCATTTGCTGAATTTACAGCTTGATCTAAAGTTATTTCCTTTTGTTTAGGAGCAGATTCTAATCTTGCTTTTTGTTGAGAGATTTGAGCTTCTTGAACACCTAGTCTAGCAATTTCTTTTTGAGCTTCGACTTCAGTTTTAATATCTCCTTGATCTCTAGCATTAGTAAGTTTTGCTACCGCTGCTTCCATACCAGATTTAATACTATTCTCCACTTGAGATACATATCCAGGTTCTAGTTTAGAAAGTTTAGATTGAACAATCTCTGCTTTTTCTTGAACTCCTTTTGCATATTCTATAGCGGCTTCTCTTTGTCTTTCCGCTTCACGCATTTTTTTAGTTAGTTTAGCAATTCTTTTTTGAACTCCTTCACTATAATCTTCGTGTTCGTTTTTTGGTTCTTGTTTTACTTCTTCCTTTACTTCCTCTTTTACTTCCTCTTTTACTTCTTCTTTTACTTCTTCTTCTTCTTTTACTTCTGTAATATTAGATACTTCTTCTTTTGTTTCTATTTCTGTAGGTTCTTCTTTAGAAACTTCTTCTTGTAATTCAACATCAACCGATGGTCCTGTTGTATCAATATCTATTACTTCGTTATTTTCTGTGTTCATTTTGTTTTGTTCTGGCATAGTCCTCTCCTATGGTTATAGTACATGAAGCAAGGACTCTGGATCTTCGATCGTTCCTAATACTTCATCATCATTTAATAAACGAATTTCTCCGCCTTGTATGGGTAGTCTTGATCCTGCATATCTTGCAAATATTACCCAATCACCTTTCTTGCACCAAGGATCTTGGTACTTTTCTTTATCCGCATAACACAAGGGACCCATCTTTAAAACGTATCCACAGGTTGTTGCAATTCTAAGTTTATCTAAAGCTTCGGGTGCAATAATAATTCCACCTTTAGTTTTTTCTTTTGGTGTAAAAGGTAAAACTAAAATTCTCCAACCAGATGGTTCTGGAAGTTCATCTACTTGTCCTTTAATATTTTCAGGATTTAAAGGTTCTGGATTACTTTTGGTTTTTTTATCTTCTTCTTTATATTTTTCTTGAAGTCCTAATTTAATCTTCGGTACTTCCCCCGAAGTTGATAACGGTTCCGTCATTGTCTTTTTGCTCCTTTGTTTCTAGCAGGCTAGAGATGTCCTGTAGTATTGTTTGATACGTTCGTATCTGTCCTAACATATAGTTGTATTTCTCCATACTGTCAACACCACCGGTGCATATTACGTCAACACAAGTTTGTTGTCTGTCTTTAATTGCTTTTTGTAGTTTAGAGATTAATAATAGATCGTCCATTATATTACCTTTCTATTTTTTCTTAGGGCTTCTTTGCCTTTTTTAAATATTGCAGCGACTTTTGATTTACTCATAACCTTGGCACGCTGTTCTCCAACAGTTAATATTTGTATTTTTCTAGCAAAAGGTTTGGATACACGTTTTACTTTAGATACCGTAGCCCTCGCATCAGCAGGTGTAGCAAATTTTATACTAACTGTATCTTTAGGGTTCTCGTCTGTATATAATCTTCTGCCAGATCCTTTAGGTTTTTTACCCGTTCCTTTTTTTGGATCCACCAATAACTCCTTTTAATACTTTAGCTTGTCCTGCATGTAATTTAGAGGCTTTGTTTAAACCTTTAATTACTTTCTTTATTTTTGCTTTTGTTTTTTTCATTTAACATTTCCATCTTCTGCGTGCTTGGCGAAGTCTTGAATTAGGATCTTTTGCAGCTTCAGGGAATTTTTTCATTTGTCCTGCACTACGTGCACAATAAGACTTACGTCTATTTGCAGCTTTAGATCCTGGTTTAACTTTTCCAGTCACCGCTGTTTTTAGTTTAGAGCCGGGATTTTTTCTTCGGTAGGAAGCAACACCGGCTCGTGTCATTCCTGCCCCAGACTTTGTAGGTCTAAAGTTTTTTTTATTTCTTGCAGGCATATTATCCTGTTTACGCATTATACTAATCCTTTGTAGTATTTTTTTAAACTTTTATTTGAAACTTTTTTACCACCAAGATCTCCCTTAATATAAGTCCCGATGTATTCTTGCATAGGAAGTTTTTTCTTATTAGGACCTTTAGTTATTTGTTGAGACATGTTTCCTCTATTCATAGCCATTACACCAATCCTCCAATTTTCATACTTTTTCTTTTTGGTGCAAATGTTGCAGCTCTTGAAGGTGTAGGTCCTGTGTTTGATTTAGCTTGCTTTCTAGCTACCGCTCCAGCTCGTTGTCCTTTAGACATAGCTCTTGCTTTTGCAATGGGCACGCATTTTGGATAATTTTTTCTTTTCTCTCCACCGCTTCTTCCACACTTAGGATAAGATCCGTCTGATTTTTTATTTGCGATGTCGACCCAGTTTTCTTTGACCCAGGATCGTAATCCTTTTTCAGCCATTATCTGGTTCTAGCCCTGCCCATACCGGACATTTGAGCCATGCCTCCTAAAGCTTTTTTACTTCTTTTACCACCTGGTGTAATTTTTCCAGAACAAACTCCTGAAGCATACATGTTTGCATATGCCGAAGGGTAAACCTTAAATTTACGCTTCGCTGCTGCTTTTCCTTTTGGACACAATTTAGCCATTATACTTTTTTCGCTGTTTGTGCAGCTCTTCTAAAGTTTGCTGCAGTTGGTGTTCCTTTAGTTCCTTTTTTCTTCATTCTCTCTCCACTACCTGCTGCGATTCTAGCTTTTTTAGCGGCGATGTTTGCGTATAAACCTGGACGAGCCATTATTTTTCTCTTTTTTTACAATCACATTCATGAGCACATAAACATTGAGTGATACCAAATAGTTTACAAACTAATTCACAAAGTTTTTGTTTTATTTTTTTAAACATTATTTTTTAACCATTCCGCCTTTTTTCATAAAGCCCATTTTATTTCTAACTTTAGTTGGTAACTTTGCTAGACCAGGGTTTTTACTTTTATCTACAGGTTTTAAAGAACCATCTTTGTACATAGGTCGTTTCATCATTCCGCCACCCATTTTTTTTACTCGTCCACCCATTTTATAACCTTTAGGTGTTACTTGCTTATTATAATTTTTATTAGCCATTATTTTTTTCCTCCTCTAAATATTTGAGTTCCCTTTATACCATAAATACTCGCCACGACAAGTATCCACAAATTTGTGAACCA
>Ga0075478_10000671_pt1 | contig 12237 bp, 25 predicted proteins | sample DEB08_DNA_15_FD_71483 | JGI IMG/M metagenome (GOLD analysis project Ga0075478, IMG submission 71483) | Aqueous microbial communities from the Delaware River and Bay under freshwater to marine salinity gradient to study organic matter... | ecosystem: Environmental > Aquatic > Marine > Coastal ...
ATGCGAATTTACCCACAGAGCATTGCCAGGAAGAACCTATCATTTTATTTGGCACTTCTTAATGCCTTGTTGAGTGCTTTAATAAAATGTTTGTTGAAATTTTTATTAATGTAGCTACTTGCAATTGTATAAAAAGGAAATTTGCTTTCATAAACAATTCTGTCCTTAAACGCTATCAATAGATCAACAACCTTGCCTTTGTGGGTTTTGTAAACGCCAGTCATTTTGCCAATAGTCATCACTTGTTCATTTTTATTTTTAGAAACCCCAGTTCTTTTTCCTGGGATGTTTCCATATTTATTTAGCTTTTTACTATCAGTTGGAACGGCAATTCTTTTGCTGCTTGATCTAACCCCACCATCAATTTGGTATTTTAAATATTTCACCACATCATCCTTAACAGCTAAAATTCCTACTAATTTTTTCTTTGATGCCCTAATTACATAAAATCCTTTTTGAGTAAATGGTGTTGGTCTATCTAATTTGCTTTTCATTTCAAAACCAAGCAATCCAATTTTTCCACGGCTTCCAGATAAAAATGTAAGGGTGTTGTTTATTGCCATTGAAGCTGCAAATGGGATCTGTTTCTTTTGTGTTCTGGATAGATCTTTAGTTACTTCTTTTATGTTTGTTTTAATATCTATCTTCATAATGATCTCCACCAGGATTTATTACTAAACGATAGGCCAAACTCCTTGGCCTTCTTTAGTACAGTTGATTTGCTAACACCCAGAGATAAGGCTGCATCATGCGATGATTTGCCAGATTCTATTTGCTTCTTTAATTTGTTTGGATCTATATCTTTAGTCTTGCTCATATTCACCCTTTTGTTGTTTATAAAACATTTTACACAAAGTCCTCATCATCTTTTAGTATATCCATCGCAATCTTTGAGTAGCCATGTGCATCAAGAAAACTATCTTGGTGCCCTGGATTGTTGCATCCTCTTATTGATTTGAAGGCCATCATCATGGCCGCAACCTGTGTACTTGATAAGTGTTTGCCTAACATGGCTCCCCATACCTGGGCCAGTTGGCCCATGAACATATCTGGCCTTCCATATTCTTGGCCCTTTTGTTTAATTATTTTATCTATCTGCATTATGGTTCTCCTTTGGAACATAGGCCTCAGCACATGAATTGCACTCCTGGCATTTAAAAGTTAGTTTGTGATCGTATAAATCGTTGTATCTAGATATTTCTTTTTGCTCTTGAAATTTCATATCCGCATTGCAGTTAAAACATTTCATTTACTTCTCCTGGTTAATTCGTTTCTTATCTTTTGTTTGATCTTTGGCCTGGTAGTGTCAGCTGCAAGCATTTGTTCCAGGATCTTGGTATCTGTAGTTTTAATGTAGTGATGTTCAATTTCTTTTTTTCTGCTGGCCTTGTTAAAGATCACAGAAGATTTTTTTAATTTAGTTGGCATATCTTTTTCCTTGTTAAATATTTTTTCCCAGTTATCTGCATATTGTTTTTGATCGTCATTTTTTCTTTTTCCAGATCCTTTACCGCCATGCCACTTAGTCATTTCTTATATCTGGATGGTTATCTTTAAAAGCTGCAACAACCAAATAAACAGCTAAAATTAAAAATAAAAAATCAATCATTTTTCTTGTAGTCAATAATTTTTCCAGGTTGTCCTGTTGTCTCCTGGATCATCTTTTTTGTTTTTAACAGATCATCATCGGCCATCTTAAAAAGTTCGCTAAGACATATAACGATGCAATCTGGTTCTTCTGCATAAGCGTTATGGGCCAACCAAAACTCCTCATCATTTTTAACAATCATGTATCTGGTCTTTTTGTGTTCATGCGGCCACATGGTTACTGATAATTTAGAACAACCAAGTTCCTCAGCTTCTTTAACTAAAGCGTCATAACCTCTAACCATCATTTCAGCCATCTTGCTTATGTTTTTGTAATTGGTTGTATAAAGAGATTCCTTGTAAAGCATTTCAGCTTTTTGGAATCTAATTCTCATTCCATAACTAACAATCGATAAAAGACGGCTTTTGTTCCAATAGCGTTCAATCCATTGTTCTTTTTTGTTAACTTCAGAGATCGATTTATTAGCATTATTTTCATAAATATTATTCATGCTCCCACCGCCTCATTTAAAACTCCCTTCCTCTCGTGTCTAAAGACACGCGAGAGGAGAGAGAGTATTAATAGATATATGCGATTTACAAAGAGAGTAAAGAGAGTATTAAAGAGAGTTAAGAGAGTTTGCATATTAAAAAGGCGTAGTTAATAGGTTTTCGCACTGGTATTGGCCTCGTTCAGCCTTTACCCAGCAATGAGAGTTATGGTCTTTGTATTTATTAATATTGTTATAAACCCATTTTTTGTTCTTTTTTGGATCATCCAGGTAATCAACTATTTCATCTATGCTAACCATGGCCTTAAATGGATCTTTATCAGCTTTAATTTTTTCAGAATGAATAATAGTTATGGCGTTATTTATGGCCGTTAAATTCTCTGGATCTTCAATTTCATTACCAGGAACAAACTCAGTTAGATCTATCGTTGCAGATCCCTGGGAAACATAGCCCTTTAAATTGTGTACTGGTATCACCTCAAAATTTATTGGCGGCAGATCTGCTCCCTCTTTATTTAATGTTTGTTTAATAGTGGTGTACATCCTGGGATCATCATCTGGGCCATTTTTTCTATCCACTTGGAATTCAAAATCAACACTAGACGGCAAAACAGAGGATCCTCTGGCCCTTGATTTACCACCTACATGGCCAGAGTGATGTACCAAGGTTACATTGCAATCAAACTCATACTTAATTTCATCTACTCGCTGAATAAACTTACCCATATCGCTGCTAGAGTTCTCATCACCACCACCCCAGTTTCTTTGCAGCGTATCAATACAAACACAGCCAATATCGCCTAATTCGTCATAGGTGTTTTTTAGCGTTTGCATAATCAGTGAAAAATCTGCATCGTCTAAGATCCTGGCTGGCCTGTTAGACATCCTAAAGGGGTTATCTCTTACTGTTTGCTCATTGAACTTGGCCCAGGCCAATATTCTTTTGTGCATAGATCTCTCACCTTCACCACAAAACAAAACAACTGGTGTTTGCTTTACGCTATGGCCAAACCATTCAGTGCCATTGGATATGGCCATCATCATGCTTAAACTAATTAATGACTTGCCAGATTTTGGAGATCCAAATATAGATCCAATCGTATTTCGTTCCAGGATCTGATCTATTAACCATTCTGGTTCTTTTATGTTTGCTTCCATGTCAGCAATCGACATAAGTTCAAAAGATCCTCTTGCAGATCTATCTAGGTTGTTTTCTATGTAATCTGCAAATGATTCCAGGGAATCAAAATAGTTGTTTGCAGCTGCATCCCATAGATCATCTTTTTCTGCAAAATCGTCTGGTATTTTTATTATTTCTACCTGGCACTTTTTGCTGTTTAAATAGGCCTTTAGTTCTGTAGCAAATTTAAGGCCAGCCTCATCGTTATCTGGCCAAATTAAAACTTTGCGGCCATAAATTGGTGTCCAATCAGATTTGCCCTCTTTCCAATTGTTAACACCGCCATGGTGGCAACAGACTTGGCCCTGGAATAACTTAGCCGCACCGAGCATCGCTTTTTCACCCTCTACGATCAAAACTGTGCCCTCTGTATCACCATCGGATAAATAAATAGGTAAAGGGGCCTCTGGCCTTGCCAGGATCCAGGAACCATCTTCTTGCTTACTAAAGGGTGCATATTTTTGTTTAATCCTGTGGCCATCTGGAAATCGCATGACCCAAAACGAACTGCTGTATTGCACTTTAATAACAGCTTCATTAGCCAGACTTTGCATCTGAAACTTATCGAATGACCTAGAGGGAGCCTTCTTTTCTTGGGGAGAATGTTGCTTATCAATTCCAGCCCCCTCTCGATCAAACTTTTTATAACCATGTGCTTCTAATGTGGCCTGGAGATCTCTGCCATTTTCAATAATGAACTCATGGCAAGTAAAACTCTTATCTTGTTCAAAATCATAAAAGTTACCCTTGCCTTCGCCTTCTACTGCTAATGCTAAAGATCCTTTATTGCCCCACCGCCAATGTGTAGTTGTTTTAGTTTTAGGTTCACCTAAAATTTCAACCGCAACAGAGGTGGCCAGGCTGGCCCAGTCCACTTGCTGCATTTAAAATGGGATGTCTGATTCATTAACGCTGCTTGTATCAGCTGTATCTTCTTTCTGTTCAGCTGCTGCTGTTACAGATACAAAACCTTCTGGCCTATCTATCCAGCTATGAAATTCAAACAAAGGCCAGGATGTGTTTTTCTTTTCATCCTTATATGCAACCTTTAATCTTTTCTTATCATCTTTAAGTGATAGAAATGCACCAACTTGACCTGGTTTCTTTTCCTCAATTCTATCTAGGTATGTATCAGTTAAAGCATTAAAGGCCATGCAGTTGCCTACAGTCATTGATTGCCATAGAACACTTTCCTCAGTGTCTTTTATGTAGCAATCAACGCTAAATGCTTTACGCCAATATTCATCACCTATGTCAGCTGGCTTTGGCCCTAAAATGCCTGGCTTTTCACCCCAAACAAATTGATACCTATCTTCTGCATAAATGCCCCAGCCAGTTTTAACGCTATCAACATCAACAACCAACTTATCAAATTCACAAATATCATCTTTGCCTAACCAAAAATTTTTATCGCCATGTTTGTATACCAGGTAACTACTGTTACCGCCGCCACTATCTAATAATCCCATTTTCACTCCTTCTAATGTAAAGTTCTTTTCTTGTTTAATTTTGATAACCATTCCTGGTAATCCCTTTTGCTTTTTTCTAAATTGATTAATGACAATTTATAAAAAGCTAAAATCTGTTCTCTATGTGCATCCTCAAATTCAAATAAATCTAATTCAATATCATCCATGCCTAGACTTTCTCGATAATCAGCCCAGCGGCCAAATAAATATTCTTCAAACTCATCATCAAAAACGATCTTCAATTTTGGCCTCTGCTATTTGTAGGAAATGTTTAAAGTTGGTTATGCAGATCCTAGAAGGATCCATAACTTCTTTTAGTTCTGGATGCAGATAACACAATGGAATAACGGCCTTAATTTCACGGCGATCATATTTATAAATAAGTATTGGAATGTATTTATCGCCAGCTGCTTGTACTGCTTGTTCCCACCACTTAGTTATGGGCCAATTGTCTTTTCGTTCTTTATAGCGTTTGCACTCAATGGCAAAATTCTCAAAGTAGAGATCTGCTAGGCCTTTAGTTTGATATTGATCCAGGTTCCTTTTTACAGATCTATCCAGGCCCCTTTTCTCCAGGAGATCATTTAAGAAATTACATATATGGCGTTCAAAGGCCGCGCCCTTGTTTCTGGAATTAACCATTAAACAACCTTCCCAAATAAATACAGCAAGGCCACCAGCTTATGCTTTGGCAAATGCTGTAAGTGTTCTGGGATATCTATCCCCCTTACTACTTTATGCACCAATCTTATCCAGATCTAATTCAACATCTAAAACAACGCTTCCGCTTTTTGTTGGGTTGCTATCAATCGCATAAATGCAAACTTTTAAGCAATACTCAACAATGCTTTGCATAGGCACTTCCCTATCCAGGCTTACTTGTTTTATTTTTTTTCTAAGTTCTGGCGTAACTCGCAAGTTGACCTTGCCGCCCTGTTCTTCGTATTTATCAAACTCGTTCATAATTAAACTCTCCATGTATAAATATAGTTGCTTTTTATAATATATAAAAGCCCCTTTTGTTGTTTATATTTTATAATTTTATTTGGGTCGTGCATAACTCTCCTAAGTTAACTCCCTAAAGGTGCGGCCCTTCTTTTGACCCTTACTGTTTTTGCCCTATAAGTTCCACCAGGTTTTGCTGGAACCATTTTCTTTGGCGTTGGTTTTCTGGTTGTTGTTGGTAATGAAATCTCGTATTCGCCCACCTGGCCTTTTACATGATTTCCCATTTCAGTCATAAGCAATAAATTTAATTCATCCCTTGCAGCTTCCATGTTCTTAATAATTTCTTTTGTGGCCTCATACTCTTTAATTGTGTCCTCAACTTTTGCATCAAGATCTTTAACATCTTCTTTACCATGTGGATCTTTATAGATCTTATGTAGATCCTCTGGAACTTTAGGCGGCCAGTAATCTTCTTCCTGGATCCTTCTTTCAAAGTCATTAATCTTTTCAGCCAGGACAGCTGCAAATGTTGGATCTCTTTTAAATACATAAACCCTAAAGTCTGTTGATTGATAAAGCACACTTACAACACCCCAGTCATATCCCATAACTTCCATCTGGCCTTGCATTTGTAATAGGCCTCTCCATTCCTCTAACTCAGCTGCTGGATAATCTCTGGTAACTTTGTTCTCAATAACTCCTGGGCCGTTAAGCAGTACCTTGGTTGCTCCAGGAGTGTATATACCCCACTCTGGATCATCTTGTATCACCAAGTTATTTGCCACGGCCCTTGCATCTAATGAAGCCTGTAACTCTAAAGTGTCATGGGTAAATCTTTCTTTAACATCTACCTCTAATTCTTCCAGGCCAAGCAACTCTGCTGCTCGCCTTATACATGGTTCTTCCAAAACATTACCCATTTCAGTAATTCTATTACCAGGCGTTCTAACACTTTCGCCCTTCCTGGCTCTTATGCAATTATCTAAAGTTGTAACATCCTTATTCCAAATTCTTGGAAGTAAGCTGCATGAAGGTTTGCCATCGTCTGTAATTTTTCCACTAGTTCCCATTGTTATCTCCTTAACAAATTATTAACTTCTTCCACGGAATCGCGGAGAAGTATTGGTTTTTTTTGGTTTATAAGTTCCAAAAGGGTTAACCCATATTCACTGGTTACAGCTGCAATGAGATTCCTTTTAAATCGCACCTTCTGGGGTTTTCCCATGACATTGAGTGCTATACTTTTAGATCCTGGGATCCCAGGGTTTTCTGATCTTTCTAAAATTCTGGAATGTTTGGCTTGTTTGACTCTGTATATATTATGCGAAGTCTTTATTACTTTACAAAAATTCTTTGAGGCTCTATCACCTATTCCTATAAGGTTTAATTCTGGCTGCATAAAATGTGTCATGTTTATAAACTCCTTGTAAATATCAAAGGGGTACTCCCAGTTATTTAACTCCTTTATAGTGGTAAGTCTCACCATTTTCGTTGGCAAATCCTTTAAGATCCTGGCCAGCTGTATGAATCAAAAAATCCAGGTGCAATTTTTTGCTAATAAAAGATGTTTTTTGTTTTAGGACTTTTCGCATTTGTCTGGTCATTTCCTCTAGCCTTACCACAGCAAATTCATATTGCTCCTGGTTCTCAGCTGGAATGGCTATTCTCCTAGCAACCGCAACCTTCCTTCTGTACCCTGCTGTTTGTCTTGGGCCTGTATGCGATTTGAAATTGTCTTGGTGTCCGTTACTCATATATTTGTATATTTTTATTTATTTTTAATTAGTCAGTCAATATGTTGCATAAAAAAACAAAGATTATTAGTGTTCCAAATTAGTGCTAATTCGCAACACTATTATTTTTTAGTGTCTAAAGTAACTAATATTTTTTTTATGTTATCAATATCCATATCACCATATGGCTTATGATTGGCGTAAGAGCCAAGCAATTTATCAACCGCATCATTAATAAAATTTAGGACATCTTGATTGTCTCCAAGCTGGGCAGAGATGCTTAACAAGGTTTTAAAATGTCTGGCCGTGTGTATCTTAAAACCTTCTATAACCATTTCGGTTGGCTGATAATGGGTATACCTGGCATCTTCTTTTTCACATTCTTTTATATAACCAACTCTAATTAGTTTTTTTAAAATTTTTCTTAAAGTCGAATGAGACATTCGTAAGGCATACAAAATATCTGTTTGTGATGGATGATTATTTTCCAGGTGCTGTTCAAATATATAATAAGTAACAACCCTTTCCTGGGGATCTGTAAGTACAAAATTAGATATTTTTTCAAACTCTAATTCTTCGAACAATACAGTTTGCTGGTATTTGCAAAAAGTCCGCAAAGTATTTTTGTCCATATCCATAATTTTCTCCTATAAAAATTTTGATCTATCTAAAATGTTTTTAACTGTGGTTGCATGAAACTGGCCACCCTTAGCAGTCTTTACGCCCCTGGCATTTAGCATCTTAGCTATCGCCATTAAAGTCTTATGCCCTAGGGCCTGGATCTCACGGATCTCTGGAATGACTTGCCTAGCATAATCATCTGCAATAGATCTATTAGCCGCATGAGCAACGCCTAAGCCCTTCATAGGATCTGGAGATCCTAACTGTACGCCTTGATCCTTTAACTCCTGGAGCCTGGCCTTGGTCTTGGCCCTAACATCTTTTCTAATGTTGGCTGATATGCTGACCAGCGTTGGTATGTCTAAAGGCATCAAAATGATTTCTCCGTTAGGCCTGGTTATGCCATACAACTTATGTTTTAGGCTAGATACAGCAGCAAGAAAATGTATGCTTTGGGCCAGTGTTCCTAAATCTGGAATAATAAGATCTGCATTCCTATCATTACATAAGGCAACCGCCCTTCTTAGTTCTGGTTTGTCTTTTGGTTTTTTGCTTGGTTTATCTATAAACAAATCAAGGCAAGTGGCTTGATTGTGTTTTGGAAGATTTAGCAGATCAGCTGCCAGTTGCCGTGTTTTTACTTTTTTGTTTGGCAAGTAAACAACTACCCTTCTCCTTAATTTAATAAGATTAGAAGTCTCTCTTAAAATATTCTGCAATTAATAACTCCCTATAAGTAACAACCCTTAGGTTATATTTATATATATTTGTAAGTAACAACCTTACTATGATTTATATAAAAAGTACAAAACAACCAAAACTGGGGCCAGGCCAGCTGCTAGTTGCAGCTGAACTAAACCCCAGTCAATACTACTTAACATCGCGTTGATCGTAGTGTAATCGCATAGACATAGGTATATGTCTCCAGATCCTAATTCTCCTTCTGTAGGCCATATAAGCATCAAATATGTATTTGATAGGTATAAATACCAGGCCTAAAAAAATTAAAACTTCCATTATGCTGCCCCCTTTAATTTTGCTCTGTGCATCTTTGCACCTAAATTTCTTGCATCCTTTCTATTCTTGTTCTGGTCGAATGGTGCTAAGGATCCAAACCAAACCTCAACAATGGCCTTTCTCAATGACACTGAATCATAAGGAGTGTCATTAGTTAATAGTTCAATGTGAGTGTGCTTAATAATGACGGATGTATGCAAGTGCATTTTTTCATCTTTAAGTTTCCAGGTGCAATTTCTGTTGCCATATATATGGCACCATCCATGGCCCCAGATCTTTTGCGGATCTAAATGTTTTTCAGACCAATAAGACCAGGATTCATAATCACTGGCCTTCTCGTCTAACAAATAGCTTTCTGGTGATACTTCGTATTCCATTATGCTGCCTGTGATGATTTGGCTTTTTTAGCCATTAATATTCTCTGCAATGTAAATAATTTTCCATATAAATTATCTGCATCGCTTTTTGTTAGATCACTTACAGCACAAGTTGTATCTTCCCAGTTATCTTCTGCAACATCTGTGCAAGTATCTAACTCCAAGAGATCCATTAAGGCACTTACTTCGTTTTCATTTAGTTTTATATTCATGTTAAGTTTCTCCCAGGCGTTAAGCCAATTTATAAATAACATACTATGTATTATATATATAAATATATAAACATCAACTTTATAGTTTGTTATTTATAAATTAGATTACGAGTTATTTTGCTGTACCAGGAGCAGCAATCTAAATTATTCGTAATTATTCCAGGAGATTATCTAACACTGGGATCTGTGAAAGTGATCCTAAAGTGTCCTGGAGAGAAGAAAACTCCATGCCATCAACAATGGTGGCTTCTTGGAATACAAAATATTTCTGGCCGCTTGTATTTGGTACAAAGAGGATTCTTTTACCTGGGAAAAATACAAAAGCATAAATATCGCAATGATAATGTTGATGTGTAGCAGACTTAGCCCTATGGCTTTCAATAGGAAAGGTGTACTTGCCCTCTTTTGATTTGTTCCTGGATTTAACTTGCACCTTATATAACGCATTACCAAATTCAACGATGAGATCTGCTGGATGCGATTCGCAAGTTTCATAGCAAAAATCTGAGTATTCAAGCAAGCATGACTTAACTAACGATTCGCCCAGGGATCCTAAGCGTTTGGCGTTGTGGTTGTCTGTGTTGGATTTTGACATTTAGCCAATTCTTCAGAATTAAAGATTGCCCTTCTCCCTACTTGTTTAGCATATTTTGAATTAAGCAATTCAGCAGCTGCTTTTTCCCATTCACCTAATTCACAAAAAGCCAGGGTTTTTCTAAAAGATAATAATGTATGGATCCCAAGATTAAAGCAGAGATCTATAAAAACATATTTGGCCTCTAATGGGTAAGATCTCCATATGGCCAGATGTTTATCCAGGTCTTTAAACACAGAATCAATGTCATTGTTTAAAAGATACATGGCCTCATCTTCTGTTATGCCCCTGGTGTCCAGGTTGCGGCCTATGCCAATTGAAGTGTAGCCAGCTGAACATTCATATGCCTGGAGAACTACACCTTCAAAATCTTTAAGCCTGGATCTAATAAGGCATCTATCAAAATGTTTATCTTCCTGGTGCATTATTTATCCTCGGCCTTGTTGCTGGCCCCAAAATAAAAACTAATAACAGCTGAGGCGATTCCAGAGAAATACCCCAGGATTAAATTAACCACATCATCTGCATTTTCATTAACTGGATAGATCGTAATTAAAAAGATGTAACCCATAAAACCAAGCACAGTTACAGATCCTAAAAATCTTGGTGTCCAATCTTTAGAAAAAGCAGATCTGGCACTTTGTATATCCTGTGTCTCCAGGGCAAATACATCGACATCCATTTGCTTCATCTGGGCCTCAAATTCTAACTCAGCATTTTTAAGGGCCAACAATTGTTCTGGTGTTGCATTGTGTATTGCTTGCTCTATTTTTTTAGGTGCTGGATCGCATCCTAAAACTTCTGCAACCAAGTTAGCGGCCATGCCACCTACTGGGCCACCTAATGCAGATCCTAAAGTTGGGGCCAGAGATCCAACAATGTTTTTGATTTTATTGAATTTCATTAGTTATTTATCCTAATTAAAAGAGTAATGATTAGCGTAAAAAGTGTTACACCAATAGTTGTAACCCCACCTATCAGCCACCATTGCAATTTAGCAATGGCAACTTCTAGCTTATCCAGCTGCTTGAAATTAGTTTTCCAGCGTTCATAACACTCAGTTTCATGTCGAACTAACTCAGTGTGTACTGTTGCAGCTGTGGGCTTAGAGTTAGGCATTAGAAATTCAAGAATTGTTTAATCTTGGCCCAGAGTTCTGGCTGATATTTGCGAACAGCAAAAACTATACCTATAAATACAATTACATTAATTATTAGTAATTCCATAATTATTTTTCCTCTGGTTTATTTTGTAGTTCGTCAGTTTGCTCATCAATGTTTTCAACAACTGTATCAATTACGCCATCGTAAGTTTCAGCTACAGTATTAACAACACCACTAACATCTTTTAAGGCTGCTCCTGAAATAGAGCCAGCAGTTTTAACAGTTGTATCAACTGTAGTCATAGCAATATCTTTACCACCTTCAATTACTGAATTAACAGTTGCACATGAGGTTGCAAATAGGCCAATCAAGATAAATGAAATATTTTTCATAATTATTTTTCCTCTGGTTGAGCAGCTTCAGCTTCTTTGCCAACTGCAATAAAATCATCTAAGCGGTATTGCTTGTCTCTGTTTACCCTGGCAAATTCAGTTTCTAAATTTACTAAGGCCTTAGAGATAGGCTCTAACTCTCTAATCAGCTGCAATTGATGTTCTGTGCATTCTGATTGTTTCCAGGATCTAACATTGCCATCATTATCCTCAATGTTAATTACCACTGGATCCACTACCACTTCTTCTTCTGTTTTTTTATTTTTATCGTTCATAAGTATTAATACTCCCTTTTGTTGTTTATAAAATTAAATTATACAGAATTATCTGGTACTTGTGGCCATTCTCCTAATGGTCTAACAGGTGGTTCAGCATCGTTGTATTCATACAAAGCTGCTAACTCATCAACTGTGGTACAAGCATCAATTTTGCTTTGCATATCTGCTGCTGTGCTTCTGACATCAGTTCTAAAAGTAGACCAATCAGCAGGA
>Ga0075478_10000679_pt1 | contig 12183 bp, 10 predicted proteins | sample DEB08_DNA_15_FD_71483 | JGI IMG/M metagenome (GOLD analysis project Ga0075478, IMG submission 71483) | Aqueous microbial communities from the Delaware River and Bay under freshwater to marine salinity gradient to study organic matter... | ecosystem: Environmental > Aquatic > Marine > Coastal ...
TTTAGTTATTGCTGTTGACTGCATGATATTCGCACCTTTTATAATTATGAAAGCTAGTACAAAAAAAGATCCTGTACCCGGCCCAAAAAAGCCGTCATAAAAACCTATTGCAAATACAACTAGGTTAAATATAATTAACAACTTTTCATTTTTTGATACCGCACTAGGACCTTTGTTTGTTATAAAAAATATTGCTGCACTAATTAATAAAATTGGAATTATTGATTCAAGCGTTTCATTAGAGATTCTACTTACCAGTAAAGTACCAACACTTGAACCTATAAAGGAAAGTGTAAAATAAAGTGTTTTCTTTTTTTCAACCAGTAAACCATTTCTGTAATAGTTGTAGGTAGAAGTAAACGTACCAAAACATGATTGAAATTTATTTGTTGCTAAAACGTTAAGAGGAGGTATTCCTACAAGAAGCATGGATGGAGTAGTTAGTAATCCACCACCTCCAGCAATAGAGTCAATTAGCGAAGCAAAAAAAGCAACAATAAATAAAATAACATAAACTGTTGTTTCTTCGTATAAATATTCCATATGTAATCATTTAAGTGTATCTCTATAATTTAATAACTTTATTAAATTTGAAGTATGTTAGAAGAAGCTCTCTCAAGAGTTATAGAAGGTATTTTATCGGGTATTGGGATAGGATTTATTTTCTATTTATACCCTGTTATCAGACACACTTTTTCAGAAAACTATCGATACAAGTTCAGGTTTGAAGAAGATGGAAAGTTACGTTTTAGAAACGAAACTATTAAATATTTAAAAATAGGTTTTTTCTATGGATTTACATACGGTTTTATTATGGGAACAATAATTGGACCTTTTGGGTCACAAAACGGAATATAAATACTTTTCTAGACATAACTAATTTTCAAATTTTAAAATATAACTTATGAAGTATTTCGGATCAATAGACCAGGGAACAACTAGCTCGAGATTTTTAGTATTTGATGAAAACGGAAAAATAATTTCTCAACACCAACAAGAATTAAAACAATATCTACCTAACGAAGTTTCTGTAGAGCACAATCCTACTGAAATATGGGAATCAGTTGTGAATTGTATTAAAGAGGTTAACAAAAATATTCCTATTAAACAATTATCAAGTATTGGAATTACAAACCAGCGCGAGACTACGCTTGCATGGATTAAATCTACAGGTGAGCCACTACACAATGCACTGGTTTGGCAAGACACTAGGACACAAGATATCTGTGATGAGCTAAAACTTATAAATGAATTGTCTGATGAATTTTCTAAAACAGGATTACCAATTGCTACATACTTTTCACTTTCTAAAATTTTATGGTTATTAAGAAATGTAGAACAAGTACAAATAGCCAAGTCAAATAATGACTTATGTTTTGGAACTATAGATTCATGGCTTCTGTATAAACTCACAGGAAATCACGTCACGGATGTTACAAACGCAAGTAGAACATTATTAATGGATTTAAAAACTTTAAATTGGATAGATAAGTTACTTGATACTTTAGATATACCTAAAGACTCACTAGCAACAATAAAACCCTCTATGTGTAATTTTGGGACAAATGAAAAAATACTTAAAAATGTACCCATAACTGCGGTATTAGGAGATCAGCAAGCGTCTTTATTTGGTCACAATTGTATATCTTCAGGGGATGTTAAAAATACATACGGAACAGGTTGTTTTGCATTAACGAATACAGGAACTGAGATTGTACAGTCTAGCAATGGTTTGCTTAGTACAGTTGCTTACCAGAAAGAGGGGGATGAACCACAGTATGCATTAGAAGGTTCGGTTTCGATTGCGGGCGGAGCGGTACAATGGTTGAGAGATAATCTAAATATTATTGATGAAATTTCAGAAGTAGAATCATTAGCTATGAAAGTAAAAGACAATGGTGATGTGTACTTTGTTCCAGCTTTTTCTGGATTATTTTCTCCTCATTGGGATGAAACAGCTAGGGGAGTTCTGGTAGGGTTAACTAGATTTTCAAATAAGTCTCATATCGCAAGAGCAGTTTTAGAGTCAGTTGCTTATCAATCATTTGAATTACTTGAATCGATGGAAAAAGATACAGGAAAAGTATTTGAATCAGTCAGTGTCGATGGTGGTATGATAGATAACAATTTACTAATGCAGTTCCAATCAGACATATTTAATAAAAAAGTTGTATCTCAGAAAATAAATGAAATTACAGCACTAGGAGTAGGAGCAGCTAGCTATTTATATTTAAACAAATTGCCATTTGAAAACATGAGTAACTTCATTACTAAGTCGTCAACCTGGAAACCAAATATGGTTTCTGAGCTAAGGATCAAGTACGTATTTAAGTGGAATAAAGCTATCAGCAAAGCAAAAAAGTGGATATAACAAAAATTTTAATATACGTATATGTAATTTTTTTTATAGGTGCGGGCATTAATCATTTTTTAAATCCTCAGTTTTATGACGCAATTGTTCCGGATTTTATTCCATATCCACGTTTAGTACACCAATTTACTGGAGTACTTGAAATTGTTACTCCATTTATTTTATTAACAAAATTCAGGAAAGAGGCTGCTTTATTCATGATTATCTTTTTAGTTTTGATTTATGCAGCAAATTTATATGTTTGGATAAATAATCTCCCTTATGGACGTACATATTTATCAAATCAACAACATTTTTTCCGGTTTATATTACAGATTATTTTTATATATATAACCTATGTAATTTATAAATATGACAAGTAAACAGTTTATCAAATTAGATAATAAATCTTAATATATAAACATGTACATTATTGCAGGCTCAACAGGAACATTAGGTTCAGCTATTGTTGATGATTTATCAAAGAGTAATGAAATATTTCTTATTGGTAGAGATGAAGATAAGTTAAAAGAGCAATCCAGTAAGTATAATTGTAAGTTTGAAGTTATCGATCTTTCTAACACACCAGAACCTAGAGATTTCACAAAAGTTATTGATCCAGATGTGGAAATCAAAGGTTTAATTAATTGTATTGGTTCAATATTGATAAAACCTCTTCACGGAACATCCCTCGAAGAATTTAATGATATTATATCAACTAATCTTTTCTCTTCATATTTCCTTCTAGCTAGCTTTGCAAGACGTATGAAGGAGGGGTCAGCTATTTTCTTTTCTTCAGTAGCTGGCACAAAAGGTTTATCAAATCATGAAGCTATCTCTGCAGCTAAGGCTGGTATTGAAGGATTTGCAAGATCAGCTGCAGCTACTTATGCGAAAGATAATTTAAGGGTAAATGTAATTGCACCAAGCATTATGGATTCAAATATGTCACAAAAAATATTGTCTAGTGACGCTGCAAGAGAACTATCTAAAAATATGCATCCTATTTCGAAAATCGGAGATGCAGATGATATACTTCCTGTTATAAAGTGGTTATTAAGCCCAGATGCTAGATGGGTCACAGGTCAGACTATTCATGTTGATGGCGGTCTATCTACTGTAAAGCCAAGATAAATAGAGGGAGAGCAATGTCAGAAACAAAATATCTTGAAACACATGAGTGGTACATAGTTGATGGAGATAAAGTAACTGTTGGAATTTCTGATTACGCACAAGGTGAACTTGGAGATATAGTCTTTGTTACTTTACCTGAGGTAGGTCAAGAATTTAGTAAAGGTGATCCAATCGTAGAAGTTGAAGCAACTAAAACTGTTGCAGAAGCATATGCACCCATGAATTGTGTTATAACTGAAGTAAATTCTACTTTAGAAACTGAACCAGAACTAATCAATAACGATCCAGTAGGAGAAGGCTGGATGGTTAAAGCTGAAATAAAAGAAATGGATGATTCTGGTATGTCGTATCAGCAATACGAATCATTTATTTCTTAATGTCAGAAAGTAAAACCACTTCTCTTTACGATTTTCATTTAAGTAAAAATGCAAAGGTAATAGATTTTGCTGGTTGGTCTATGCCATTCTCTTTTGATGGAACATTAAAAGAACATCATTATGTAAGAGAGTCAGCAGGATATTTTGATGTATCTCATATGGGTAGACTGCGTTTAACTTATTCCCAAATAGAAGAACTTAATTATTTAATTTGTTCTGATCTTAAAAACATAAGTAATACAAAAGCACTATATTCTATTTTTACTTCTGAAGAAGGAACTGCAATAGATGATGTTATATTTTGGAAATTTGAAGATGATTTAATACTTATTTGCAATGCAAGTAATACTAACATAATAAAGACACATTTAGATATTCATTCAATTAACTATGAAGATCTCACTACGTCTACAGATTTAATAGCTGTTCAGGGTAAGAATGCAATTGATATAGTTAGCAATATTATGTCTATTCCCGATAAATTCTCTACTTCAAAAGAAGGTAAATACGTATATGCAAGAACAGGATATACCGGTGAGGACGGTCTTGAAGTTATGCTTGATACTAATGATACCCTGTCCTTTATTTCTGAATTAGAGGCAAAAGGTGTTAAACCTTGCGGTTTAGGTTCGAGAGATACATTAAGACTGGAAGCATCCTTACCTTTATATGGTTTTGAATTAACTGAAGATATTTCTCCTATCGAAGCTGGACTTAAATGGACTGTAACCAATAAAGATGAATATCTAGGAAAAGATGTTATTGATCATCAAATCGAATCTAAAGAACACAAACACCTCAAAAGATTTAAGTTGAATGCTAAACAAATCGCTCGTACAGGAACAATTTGTACCTCTGATGGGGTAGAGGGCATTGTAACGTCTGGCAATATTTCACCTATACTTGGCTACCCAATTGGTTTTGCTTTATTTAAAAGTAATCCTTCTGACGATTTAGTAGAGTTTGATATTCGTGGTAATTTAATAGAGGGAAAATTGTTATATAAGAGGTTTTTAAGTTAATGTTTGTACCACACTCTGAAATCGACTTAAAGAAAATGTTTGAAGAGCTTTCAATAAGTTCTTTAGATGATTTATTTACCCATATACCTGAAACATTAAAACTTAATGATGGTTTAAATGTCCCTCCATCACTCTCCGAACTTGAATCTATAAGTGATTTTGAAAATTTAGAGTCAAAAAATACACAAAATCTTATTTGTTTTGCTGGTGGAGGCCATTACGACATTTATCTACCACAAACAGTTAAATCATTAACAATGCGTCCAGAATTTATGACATCTTACACACCCTATCAAGCCGAAATTTCACAGGGAATACTTCAAGTATTATTTGAATACCAATCACTTATTTGTGATTTAACTGATATGGAACTTGCAAACGCATCTTTATATGATGGTGCTACATCAGTAGCAGAAGCTATTTCAGTAGCTATCAACAAAACTAAAAGGAATAATGTTGTAATCTCAAATGGTTTTAATCCAAACACTAAGGAAGTTGTAAACACTCTTGTTGATAGGAATAAATTTAGTGTTAATTATGTAGATTCTGTGGATTACTTATTTCCAGAAGATTATGTTTTTTCACAAGACGATGCGGCATTTGTAGTTTCATTCCCTCATTATGAAGGATCTGCACAGGATTTAACATCGATAGTACATAACGCAAAAGCTGCAGGTGTAATTACTATCTGTTACGCAGATCCATCCATGCTTGGAATTTTAAAATCACCTGGATCAATGGGATTTGATATTGTTGTAGCAGAAGGGCAGTCAATGGGTTCACCATTATCATTTGGTGGCCCAACTGTTGGTTGGTTTGCAACTAGAAAAGAATTAGCAAGACTTGTTCCAGGAAGAATTATTGGAGAATCTAGAGACTCAAATAATACCAAAACTTATGTTATGACTCTAAGAGCTCGTGAACAGGATATTAGACGTGAAAAAGCCTCATCTAATATTTGTACTAATCAGACCCTGAATGCAGTTGGTTCAACAATACATTTATCATGGTTAGGACCTGAAGGTCTTTATGAAATAGGGTATCAAGCTATTCAAAAAGCTTCATATATGAAACAATTACTAACTGATAACAATTTTAATGTTTTAAATCACAATACATCTTTAAGAGAATTTTTAGTTGAAACAAAGAAACCCGCAGAAGAGGTGATACTAGAAATGGGATCTAAAGGATTTCTAGCAGGTATTAAATATGATGTTAATCAAATTTTAGTAGCGGTGACAGAAAAAAGAACTAAGGGTCAAATAGATAATTATGTTACTTCACTAAGGGAGGTTAATGATGCATAGTGGAGGTAACGCTAGTTCATTACCTTTAGTAGGAGGTGCTCCTGAACCAACAATTAATCAGTTATCTAAACCAGGTCGAAGAGCTTCTCGATTTCCTAAGTTGGATGTTCCGGTAACTGAAATAAACAATTCAGCAATTAGAAATGATAAACCTAGTCTTCCAGAGGTATCAGAACATGATTTAGTGATGCATTATTCAAGACTTGCTCATAGAAATTTTGCTGTTGATTTAGGGTTTTATCCACTAGGTTCTTGTACCATGAAATACAATCCTAGATTTGCTGACTATGTAGCAGGGTTAAATACATTCGCTAATTCTCACCCTTCAACGCCATCTGCATTTACACAAGGTAACTTAGAAGTACTTCATGAATTAGAGAAATTTTTAATTGAAATCACTGGCATGGATAACGCAACGTTTCAACCTCCAGCAGGAGCATCTGGTGAGTTAACAGGTTTATTAATAATTAAAAAATATTTAGAAGAAAATAACTTAACAAACAAAACAGATATTATCGTTCCAGATTCTGCACACGGTACTAACCCAGCTTCTGCAAAAATGGCTGGTTTTAATGTTGTAGAAGTGTCAACTGATGTTAGAGGTATGGTAAACATTGACGATCTAAAAGATTTAGTTAATGAAAACACTGCTGGCTTAATGTTAACTAATCCTAATACAGGAGGATTGTTTGAAGAAAACATAATGGAGATATCAAATATTATCCATAAAAACGGTGGTTTAGTTTATTATGACGGAGCAAACTTAAATGCAATCGTTGGAGTATGTAGACCAGGTGATATGGGCTTTGATATCGTACATTCCAATCTTCATAAAACTTTTGCAACACCTCATGGCGGAGGTGGACCCGGATCTGGTCCCGTAGCAGTAAAAGCTTTCTTGAAAGAGTATTTACCTGGACCAATTGTAGAAAAGAATGAAAAAAGTTATGAGTGGTATATGCCAAAATTATCCATTGGTCGTATGCATGGATATCACGGTAATTTCTTAGTTGCTTTAAGAGCTCTAGTGTATATGAAATTATTAGGTAAAGAAGGTTTAGATACACTAGGTTCCTATGCAGTTCTTAATGCCCGTTACCTAAGTTCTGTAATATCTAAAATTATTCCTCTTGCATATAACGAACCGTGTATGCATGAATTCGTAGCAACTGTTAAAGACCTAAAAAAATCTCATAAGATAAAAGCATATGATGTTGGAAAAGCTTTATTAGATAAAGGCTTTCATTCTCCAACTATTTATTTTCCTCTTATTATTGAAGAAGCTCTTATGTTTGAACCTACAGAAACACAAACTGTAGATACTCTCGATGACTTAGCAGAAACACTTAAAGGTATTATTGATGAACTCCAAGGTGAAGATGTGTCACTTGAGGAATACCCTAAAAATTTACCTGTAGGAAGGCCAAATGAACTTATTCCTGCAAAACATTTAACAGTTAACTGGGGAGATTTTGAACTTCTTGAATTAACTGAATAATATGTATATATGAATCCATCCAAGATTGATATAGATAGAAATATAAGTAAATTAAGAGTCAATTCTTCTGAATTTTTAAAACTAGATAAAGAAATGCTTATCACTATGCTTGATCAAACCATTGATAACATAAAAACTATTTCTTATTATTGGGCAACGCTTGCATCTGAAAAAAAAGGAATTCTAAATAAATCGAAAGAAGGTGAGGAATGGATAGGTGGTCCATTTTCATGTATTTATGCCATTCAATACTTCAAAGATACACTTACGAATGAAGAAGGTCTTGACAAATCAAAATATGACGAATCAAAAAAGAGTTACAAAGTATTTCCGACCAAGAATATTGAAAAGCTTTTATTTCCTTTTTTAGAAGGAGAAGTAAAGTTTGGTAAGAATTTAAATTTTGATCAGATAAATGAATATAGGGGATTCAATAATAGATTCAAAAATAACAAACCAAAAATAACACTTGTTCTTGGAGCTGGTAACGTTTCTTCAATTCCAGTTCTTGATTCATTATTTCACATGATCGCATACAAATCAGTCATTTATTTAAAGCTAAATCCAGTAAATGATTATTTATTACCAATTTTTACACAAGTTTTTGAACCTTTTATATCCAAAGGATTCATGATCATCACAGAGGGAGATATTGAAGCTTCAAAATATTTAACTCAAAATGATAGTTTTCATCATACACATTTAACTGGTTCAAATTATACATATGAAAATATTGTTTATGGAAGGATTCTTAATGACAAAGAACGTACCTTAAAAACTTTACCTAAAGTTAACAAAAAACCAATCACTTCAGAATTAGGTAATGTAACTCCAATTATTGTCCATCCTGGAAATTGGTCACGTTCTGAAATTAGACATCAAGCAAAAAAAATTGTAACAGCAAAACTTAACAACTCAGGATTCAACTGTATTGCAGCTCAAGTAATCGTTTTACCAAAAGACTGGAAGCATACTCAAAAATTAAAAGATGAAATTATTTATTTTTTAAAAAAAGTAGGTGATACAACTTCATATTATCCAGGTGCATATGAAAATCTTAATGAATTAATTGAAACTAACAATTATGACCAAATTAATAATCTTTCATGTAATACACCATTTTTAGTAAGTGACTTAGATTTAGAAAAAGAATATGCAAATAAAGAAGTATGGTCTACAGCATTGTATTTTAAAGAAATACCATTTACCAGTTATGAAGATTTTGCTTTAAATGCTATTAAATATGTTAATAATGAATTATGGGGTAATTTAGGAGTTACTGTTTTAATAAAAAATCATAAAAAGAAAACTAATCAATCAATTCTTAATGCATATGTTGAAGAACTTAGATATGGCACTGTTGCAATTAATGAATGGTCAGCTATTGGATTTGTAATACCTTCAATGCCTTGGGGTGGTTATCCAGGTAATAATGATAATGATATACAAAGCGGTCAGGGATATGTACACAACTCTTTACTATTTGAATCACCACAAAAAGGTGTTATTTACTCTAAATTTAGATTCTCAGCAATAATTGATCCTCCTTGGTTTGTTACAAATAAAAAAGCACACAGAATTTTTAAGAACTTAACATATTATCAAGCAACTAATTCAAAAATAAATTTAATTAAATTAATCTTTTCTACACTAGTATAAACACATGAAGAAATTCACAATCTTAATGATTGCCCTTGTTTTTGTTTCATGCTCTTCTACAACAGAAGAGTCTGTCACTGTTGACACTACTTCAACTACTGAAACGCCTGTCACTACTACTCAACAAAGTGAAGAATCTACAACAACAACAACTACAGAACCTACAATAGAGTATGTTTTTGACGTTGACAAAATGTCTCCATTTACCGGTAAAGAACTTCCTCCTGAAACTTGGTTAAAAAGACCTAAAAGAGTTATAGCGTTTAAAATCGATAATAACATAAATGCTAGACCACAATCTGGATTACAAGAAGCAGATGCAGTACATGAAATACTTGTTGAAGGTGGAATGACAAGATTTCTTGCTTTTTTTTATGACAACTCATCTAAATATCTTGGCCCTATCAGATCTGCAAGACCTACAGATCCAACAATGGTACGTCCTTATGGAGGTACATTAGTTGTATCTGGTGCTACAACTGGATTGATTCCATCAATTAGAGAATTAGGTGTCCCAGTATTAGAAGAGCAATCTAGTCCAATAATGTTTCGTATATCTGCAAGAAATGCCCCTCACAATTTGTATGCAGATACTGAATTAGTAAGACAAAGAATAGAAAATTTAGGTTTTTTCTTTTTACAACCAGGACCCGCTCCATTATATCCTTTTGGTTTGAATCAAAATAATTGGGTTGATGGCGCAGATAAAATTACTATTAAATATTCAGAATTTACTACAGTTATTTGGAAATTAGATGGTGAAAAGTATTCACGATTTATTATTGATAATTACTCTAACAATAAAGAAGCAACTGCTCATAATTTTATCACTCAAGATGGTAATTATACAGATATTCTACAAACAGAAACAGTTGTTGTTATTCAAGGACCGCTATACAAAGATAAGTCTACTACTTTACCTAGTGTTTTAACTGTTGGTGTTGGAAATGCTTATGTATTTAATCAAGGTAATTACATTGAAGGCTCATGGAGAAGAGGAGATATATCTGAATCTTTTGTTTTAACAGATAATGATGGTAATGACATAGAGGTTCCACCAAGTACTCAGTGGGTCCATATTTTACCAAATGAAGGTATAGTATCTGTAAATAATTAGAATTAATTAGTGATAAATTTACTAACAGGTATTTTATTTTCTGCATTACTACTTCCTAGCAACTTAAGTAATTCTTGTGATGATTATATAGAAAATCATCCAGTTCGTTCAGATATAATGATGCAAGTTGTTCTTAAATCCTATGGATATTATGAGGGTAAAATTGATGGCATTTTTGGAAATATATCAAAAAAGGCATTAATTTCACTTCAAAAATCAAATAATATTGATTCAGATGGCAAAATTGGTCCACAAACATGTACTTTATTATTAAATAAAAAAACTATTGTTAAAAAAAACATTTCAACATCTGTAAACATATCTAACGAAATATCACAACCTGAGACCACATATTCACAAGAAATTTATGATGCACAAATAATTTTAAAAAATCTTGGTCTATATTTATCATCTCTCGACGGAATTAATGGTCCTCAAACAAAAAGAGCAGTAAAAGAGTTTCAAACTAAAGCAGGCCTTGTTTCTGATGGTGTTATTGGAAGTAAGACAAAAGCTGCTTTAAGTAAAGGTGAAGATAGTTACATCATCTCTGTAGATGTTGCACCACCAACTAGCAACTCATCACAATCAAGCACAGAGACTACAACGTATGGACTAGATTTAAGAAACTACGATCCTTCTAAAACCTGTGTTGATGGCTATGTAGATTCCAATGGAATATGGGTCCCAGATCCCTGTTTTAAACCTGTATTTGTATATAGATTTGGTAAAACAGCTCAAGTAAATTCTCAAAAAGAGTTAGATGCTTATCTTGCAGAAAGATGGTCTCTTGAAAAAGAAAAGACATATGTAACTATCGGTAGAGTAAAAACACAAAATTATACAGATGGAATAAATTCGCCTGTAAATGGCTTAGTTATGCCAAGCGGTGCGAATAATAAAATAGTTATTGGTATAAAGAATGATAACAATGTACGTGCTAGGCCCCAGTCTGGACCACAAAATGCAGATGCTGTTTTTGAAGTTCTAGTCGAAGGTGGCATGACAAGGTTAATAAATATATTCTATGAGTCAGATACTTCATACCACGGCCCTATTAGATCTGCAAGACCTACAGACCCAACAGTCCTAAGGCCATTAGATGGTGTATTAGTTGCTAGTGGTGCTACTGGAGGTTTAATTCCTGAAATTATAGATATAGGAGTCCCAGTAATTACTGATACTCGACCTGAATTTTTCCGTATTTCATCTAGGAATGCACCTCATAATTTATACGCTGACACATATAAATTAAAAAGTTTAGCAATCTCAAAAGGGTATAAAAAAACAAACAATCCTCAGCCTTTATTTCCTTGGGGTAATCCTAATATAAACTCTTGGGCGAATGGTAAAAGTATCAAGTTAAAATTTTCATCAGCAACGTCAACTACTTGGACTTGGAATGGAAATAATTATGTTCGTACTTATTACGATGCATATAAAGGATCATCATCTGGAAATCCACATAATTGGATAAATCAAGATGGTTCTACAGGACAAATAGCTGTACCAACTGTAATAGCTTTAATGTGTGAGCCATATATGCATCCTTTACAATTACCATCTGTTAAAACTGTAGGTGAGGGAAGAGCAATAATAATGCACGGTGGAAAAATGCTTGATGCTAAATGGAAACGTGGTTCTAATTTAGACCCTTTTCATATTGTTGATTCAAACGGAAATACTTTATATATTCCTAAAGGGAAACCCTGGATTTCC
>Ga0075478_10000680_pt1 | contig 12168 bp, 9 predicted proteins | sample DEB08_DNA_15_FD_71483 | JGI IMG/M metagenome (GOLD analysis project Ga0075478, IMG submission 71483) | Aqueous microbial communities from the Delaware River and Bay under freshwater to marine salinity gradient to study organic matter... | ecosystem: Environmental > Aquatic > Marine > Coastal ...
CGGCACCGCTGAGGTGCGGTTTCGCCGCCCGATCTTCGATGGGGAACGGTTGGCGATACAGGCAGTGGGTGACGCACACACCCTCGCCGTGACCACAACAACCGACGACGACCCACGCGTGCTCTGCTCGATGTCTCTTGCTGGCACACCCGCGGTGGAGTTGCGCGATGGTGAGGAGCTGCCCACCCTTGAGCGAGAGCTCGAAGGCGAATACGGCGGTGATTACGCGGAACGGGCCGGCGACTCCTTGCCGCTGTTCGCCACCGGGGAGATCGTTCACCCCGCGGTGTGGCCGGCACTGGCCAACGACATAGTGCACCGCCATGTGGCACGGGGTTCGTGGGTGCATACACGCTCGATCGTTCGGCACCACGCTCCCGTCGCCACCGGTTCATTGGCGAGCATCATCGCCCGGGTGGTCGATCGTCGCAACGGATCGCTCGGAGAGCGTGCGGTCCTCGATGTGCACATCACCGTGGAGGGTGTGGTGGTCGCCTCGCTCGAACATGAGGCATATGTCGCGTTGCGCTGAACCTGGTCGGTGCATGACCTTGCTCGGCTGGCGTAACGGCGGATCGCAGCGCAGACTGTGCACGTGAGCGACACCGTCATCGATGAGCAGGTGGTGACCGAGCCCGATGGGGTGACGAGGTCGCGGGCTGCGGTCGCAGGGGCCACGGCCGCTGCCGTGGCCATCGGTGTGGGCGAACTCGTCAGCGTGATCGATACCGCTGGTCCCTCGCCGCTGTCGGCGGTCGGCGAGGTGTTCATCGACAGCGTGGGTGTGCGACTCAAAGACCTTGCCGTGTCGTTGTTCGGCACCGGCCACCGCACCGCACTTGTGATCTCGATGCTCATCGTCATCGTGGGTCTCGGTGCCGTGGCTGGACTGCGCGCCCGGCGACAACTGCGCAGTGGCGTCATTGCGTTCTCCATGGCGGGTACTGCAGGTCTCGCCGCGATGCTGTCGCGCCCCGATGATCTCGCCCCGGTGTCGTTTGTGTCGGTCGGTGCTGCCGTTGCGACCGGTGTGGGCACGCTGTGGTGGATGCTGCATCTCGCTCTCAGCGCACCTGCGGCACCAATTCCCATGCCGGGTATCGCCGTGGCGGGACGACGCGGATTTCTCACCACATCTGCCGGTCTCGGTGCCGCCGCCGCAGCCGCCGGCATCATCGGACGAATCGCCAGAGGCGGTGACCCGGTGCCCACGATCACGGCGAACTACGCCCTGCCCACAGCTGCCCGCCGAGTGGAGGTGCCCGCTACCGGTATCGACGCGGACGGCATCAGCCCCTACATCACACCAACCGATGATTTCTTCCGCATCGACACGGCGCTGCGTGTGCCACGTGTCGATCCATCGACATGGACGTTAACCATCGATGGTCTCGTCGACCGTCCGGTCACCATCGACTATGCCCAGTTGCTGTCCATGGATGCCGTGGAGGTGCCCGTCACGATTGCGTGCGTATCCAATCAGGTAGGTGGTGACCTAGTCGGTACCGCGGTGTGGCAGGGCGTGCCGCTACGGGACCTGCTTGATCGCGCCGGGGTGCGCGATGATGCCGAACAGGTGGTGGGGCGCTCGGTGGATCGTTTCACCGCTGGTTTCCCGCTCACGGCGCTCGATGATGACCGCACCGCAATCGTCGCCTACGCGATGAATGGCGACTTCTTGCCGGCGCTGCACGGTTTCCCTGCACGTCTGGTGGTGTCGGGGCTGTATGGGTATGTCTCGGCCACGAAATGGCTGTCGCGTATCGAGTTGGCCACCTGGGACGGAGTGCATGGCTATTGGATTCCGCTCGGCTGGTCGAAAGAGGCCCCGGTGAAGATCGCGTCGCGTATCGACACTCCAACCAATCGGGTCGACGCGGGGCGCGTGGTGCTCGGTGGTGTGGCACTTGCCCCATCGGTGGGCATCTCCGCTGTCGAGATCAGCATCGACGACGAGGCATGGCAACCGGCCACGCTTGGTCGCGTGGCCGGCGATGACACCTGGGTGCAATGGATGGTGGAATGGGCCGCCGACCCCGGATTGCATTGGGTGCAGGTCCGAGCGTGGGATGCGATGGGTCAGATGCAGACCGAGGAGGTCTCCGCACCCGCACCCAACGGCGCCACCGGCTGGCACCGCCGACGCATCATCGTCGACTGAGATCGAGCCGCGACACGCACCGGTGTCGTCAGCTGTGGGAACTGCTAGGGGTCAGCCGTGATTCATCGCCGCAACTGCTGCGTCACGCAGATCGCGACGCAGCAGCTTGCCCGAGCCGGTGCGCGGGAGCGGACCGTCATGCACAGTGACGTACCGCGGCACCTCGTGACGTGCCAGACGCCCACGGCAGAACTCCAACAGGTCGTCCACATCAAGTGCCGCGGTGCCGTAGACGGTGATGCCGACTTCTTCGCCGAGTCGTTCATCGGGAACGGCGTAGGCGACCGCTTCGATCACCTCGGGATGCCCATCGACAGCGTTTTCCACCGTGCCACAGCCGATGTTCTCTCCACCACGAATGATGAGATCTTTGATGCGGTCGACGATGTACAAATGGCCGTCGGCATCGATCAGCGCCACATCACCCGTGCGGAACCAGCCATCGTCGGTATACGCATCGGCAGTTGCTGTTGGCTTGTTCCAATATTCGCGGAACATCATCACCCCGCGGACCTGCAGTTCGCCGCGTTCGCCCGTAGGGACCTCGGCGCCATCATCGTCGACAACCCGAAGGTCGACCACTGCTAGCGCTGGGCCTGAGCTGAGTGGGTGCGCCAGATAATCCTGGCCGAAGATGAGGGTGCCGATAGCGCTGGTCTCGGTCATCCCCCAACCGGTGTTCGGCACCGCAGTGTCGAACGCATCGTCGATTTGGCGAACCTGGTCGGGAGTGCGAGCAGCGCCACCACCGCCGACGGACACCAACGACGACAGGTCGCGCCCACCACGGGCCGCAGCGCGCGCCAGATCGCCAGTGACTGCCGGGGGTGCCGTGATCGTGACGATTCGCTCGCGCTCGATGAGTTCGACCGCAAGGTCTGGGTCCCACTTCAACATGGTCACCACCTTGCGCTGCGAGCGCAGCGACGCCAGATACACACCATGGAGCCCCAACACATGGAACAAGGGAATGCCCAGAAGGATCGCCGGCCCATAGCCAGCGGTCTCAGGCGGTGACAGCACAACGCCGTCGCGTTCAGCGAGAACGGTGTATTCGAGTTCCCATGTGAGGAGAGCCGACACCACATTGCGATGTGTGGTGAGCACTCCCTTGGGATGGCCGGTGGACCCCGATGTGTACAGAATCAGTGCCGGGTCATCGGGGGCAATGTCCACCTGGGGCATATCGACCGCAGGAGCTGTCGGCCCCAACAGCGATGCAACATCGATGGCGCCGCTGAGGTCGCCGGGGCCGAAGCCCACCATGTGGCCCGTCCACCCCGAGGCCGCGGCCGATTGCAGGCGTTCGGCGTCGGCGAAAAGAACTGTCGCCCCTGAGTCGTCGAGCCCGTAGGCCATCTCGTCGTCGTTCCACAGTGAGTTCATCGCGACCGCGATCGCACCAACGGAGGTCGCCGCGCAGAACGCCAGCATCCATTCGGGATGATTACGACCCGAGATGGCCACACGATCACCGGGTTGCACACCGAGGTCTTCCACCAGTAGGCGCCCGAGACGCGACGCATCGGCCCATGCCTCGGCGAAGGTCCACCGCCGTGTGGCATCAACGATGAATGTCGCGCCGCTCAGGTTGTCGGTGTAGAGCTGACGAATGGAGCGCGGCGCGCCCGCATATGCGCGCACCGCACCTCGGCCAATGTCAACCTCGGTCAGCTCCCATGCACCACCGGGTGCGATGTGTTGATCAATCAGGGCGCGTCGCTGCGCCGGTGTTCCGTGCCCCATTGGTTCCCCCCCCGTTCGCCGGCTCGGACCCTGACACGGTAGCCGCCCCGGAGGGAGCGGCGTCAGCCAGATCAGCTACCGATACGCGGCAGCACCTCGGTCGCAGTTATCTCCAACTGTTCGTCCATCTGCTCGCGGGTGAGGCCCGGCATGTCGAAAAACAGCACGAAGTGCTCAACACCCACGTCGGTGCGGAACCGTCCCATGAGATCAGCAACCTGCTCAACCGATCCGATGGCCATGATGCCCTGGTCGATCGAATCTTCGATGGCCGGCTTGTGATCGAAGGGGGTCTCGGATCCATCGGGCATCGCGTACGTGCGGAACCGACCGTATGGCGACAAGAACTTGATCCACTCGTCGTGCGGACCACGACCGCTGGCAATCGCCTCGTCGAGGGTGCGACCCACATGGATGTTCAACGCCAGACAGCGACCTTCGCCATGGCCGAGCTCCCAGCCGTTGGCCGCAGCCTTCTCGGCGAACATATCCCAACCGGCCTTGGTGCCCTCAATTCCGCGCGATGGCAGCACCGCATGGTGACGAGCGCGTGCGGCGTAGTCGAATGTGGGTGGGGAGGTCACCGCTTGATACACGTCGATCGGTGCAATCGGCTTTGGCACCAAGGTCAGGTCCTTCACCGTGCTGCCGCGGTCGGGGATGCCCGGGGGCGGCAACACGAAGTGCTTGCCGGTGTACGAGAACCGTTCGTTGGTCCATGCCGCCTTGATGATCTCCATCGACTCTTCGAAGATCTCACGGTTGATGCGATCGAGTTCGGCGGACATCTCGTTGTCGCCAGAGGCCACCACACCACCGAGCGATTGAGCTTCGCGCGGCACCGTGCCACGACCAACACCGAACTGCATGCGGTTGCCAGTGAGAATCTGCATCATGGCGGCGTCCTCGGCGAGGCGGAGCGGATGCCACTGCGGGACCACGTTGAACATTTGTCCGAGGCGGAGACGCTCGGTCTCTTTGGCAAGGTGCAGGCCAAACAAGATCAGGTTCGGGGTGACCTCATAACCCTCGTATTGAAAGTGGTGCTCGGTGAGCCACATGGTGTCGTAGCCCAGACGATCCATGGTCTTGGCCCATGCCGTGAGGTTGTCGTAGCAGGCGATGAAGTCGGGATTGTCGTAGCGCCGATCCACCGGCTCGGGCCCGCCGTAACCGGCATCGGGCATCGGGACTCCGCCATAGAAATTCGCATCCACTCGCATACACCGAGTGTCGCACATCAGCGCCCACCACCTGTCCTTGATGAACGATCTGTTGCAAACCTGTGTGCGGGAGGAGGCCTAGCCGACGTTGCGTTCGGTGTCGGCCCAGAACGGAGCGCGTAAGGCCTTCTTGTCGACCTTGCCGTACACAGTGACGGGCAGGTCGTCGACGTATTCGACGGACTTCGGTCGCTTGTAGGCCGCGAGATTGTCGCGGCAGTAGGCCCCGAAGGCCTCACGGTCGAGACCGTCACGGGCGACAACGACAGCATGAACTGCCTCACCCCAGTCGTCGTGGGGCACCCCCACCACCGCGACCTGAGCCACATCGGGATGCGCCGAAATCACATTCTCCACCTCGACCGAATAGACGTTCATGCCACCCGACACGATCATGTCGTTCGCCCGATCGACCAGCGTGACGAAGCCCTCGGCATCCATCCGGCCAACGTCGCCGGTACGCATCCACCTGCCAGCGAATCGTTCTGCGTAGCGCTCGGGATCTTGCCAGTACGCCGTCATGACATAGGGCGAATCAAGGGCAACCTCGCCCACCTCTCCGGGGCCAAGTTCGTGGCCGTCGTCGTCGATGATGGCGACATCACACATCAGGGTCGCTTTGCCACACGACGACAACAGCGCCGGCTCGTCGAGGGCACGCACGTGGTCCTGTTTCGACAGCACGGTGGCGAAATTCGGACATTCCGTCTGGGCATACAATTGTTGCAACACCGGACCGAACACCTCCATTGCCTGACGAAGACGTTCGGGCGAGATCGGTGCCGCGCCGTACTGAATGGTGCGCAATGCCGATGGTCGCGTACCGGTCGCGACGGCTACGTCGAGCATCCGGTAGATCATCGTCGGCACGGCAAACGTCCATGTGATGCCGTCACGATCCATCGTGTCGAGCACCGTCGCAGCATCGAACGATGCTGCGATCTGAATGTGGGCTCCCCTCAGCAGCCCGGCCGCGCCAAGGAAACCAGCGGCATGAGGCAGGGGGGTTGTCAGCAACATGTGCTCGTCCCGGCCGATACCCGCTTCCATGATGTGCGCGAACATGTTCAGCACCATTGGCGACTGATGGTGCACGATGCCCTTTGGTTTGCCGGTGGTGCCGCCGGTGAAACCAACGAACGCAAGATCATCGGGGCCGACCGCGCCGATCGCCGGCGGTTCGATCCACGCCGACCCTGGTGGCAGCACTAAGCCGTCGATCTGGCGGCATGCCGGGTCGATCTGGGTTGCGAGATGATTGAGTGCCGGACTCACCACTGCCACCGTGGGTTCGGTTCGACGCACGATGTCGCCAATATCGGCCGCGGTCAGCATCGAGTTCAGCGGGATCTTCACAGCACCAACGGCCATGATCGCAAGGTCGTACACCGGATACGACGCCGTGTTCTCCAACAGCAGCACCACCCGGTCACGGGGACGCGCACCGGCGTCGTGCAGGCGTTGCGCAGCGTCGGCCACTGCCACTGCGAGATCTCGGTAGGTCCACGTGGTGCCGTCAACGGTCAGTGCGGGACGGGTGGTGTTCAGCATCAACGAGCGGCGAAACGCCTCCCACAGTGTCGACATCATGTACTTCCCCCTTGCGTCGCTTCCACCGCCAGTCTGCCCAACAGCGCCTGTCGGAGAGCGATCCGACCGACCGTGTGGGTCGTGATCGGGAATAGAAACCCGGCCGGGCGGCTTTTGACAGGCGTGAACTCTGTGTCCGTCACCCCCAACCGTCTTTCCAATCTGCGCTCATGGAACCTGGCACTGACCGTGTTGCACGCGGTGCAGGCGGCGGTGATCGTGGCCATTGCCGGCAGTTTCGCCATCGACATCACATCGACGTTCCCGGAGGGGCCCCCAGGAACACGCGTGCCAACCGCCGAACCGCTCATTGGTGTGCGCATTGGTATTGCAATCGGCATTTTCCTGGCACTTGCTGCGCTCGACCATCTGCTGACGTCCACCGTGGCTCGCGGCACCTACGAGAATGATCTACGCGGCGGTATCAACCGCTTCCGTTGGGTCGAGTATTCGTTCAGCGCGACGATCATGGTGCTGCTGATCAGCGCCTACTCGGGCATCACCGGCATCTCAGCTCTGGTGGGAATCGCCGGTGCGAACGTGGCGATGATCCTGTTCGGCTGGCTCCAAGAACGCATCAACCCCCCGGGACGTACATCCACGAATATGACGCCGTTCTGGTTCGGCACGCTGGCCGGGATCGCCCCATGGGTGGCGATCGTGATCAACGTGATCGGGTCGGAGACCGTGCCGGGGTTTGTCTACGGCATCGTCATTGCCGAGTCGGTGCTGTTCTTCAGCTTCGGGCTGAACCAGTGGTTGCAGTACCGCGGTGTCGGCCGGTGGCAGGACTACCTCTACGGCGAGAAGGTGTACCTAGTCCTGAGCCTGGTGGCGAAGTCGGTCCTCGCCTGGTTCATCTACTTCGGGTCGCTCGGCGACTGATTAGCACCTCGCGGTGGCCACACCACAGGGAACAAGGCGTGGTCCATCGGAGCGCCTGCCGGTAGTTCGGCCTCGAGTCCGGGAAATGGCGGCGACGTTGCCCACGTCCGTGGTGCATGCACCATGTCGTCGCCCAGAAATCTGAGCGACAGCACCCGTCGCCGACCCGGGCCGGGGTTTCCCGCCGCGGTGTGCAGGGTCTGCATGTGGAAACAGACCACGTCACCTGGTTCCAGTTCCCAGCCGATCACCCGGGGCTGCTCCGGATCGCCATCGATATCGGGCAACTCGGCCAGTGAGCCTTCGGGAAACCATCGGGCCTGCGCATCGAGAAAGGTGCGCGGCATGTACCACGGGCCGCGATGGGAACCGGCCACGAATTCAAGGGTGACCGCGCGAGGTACCGGATCGACCGGGATCCACATACTCAGATTCATCGTCCCGTCGACGTTGTAATAGGGAATGTCCTGATGCCACGGCGTGCGTTGCGCGGTGCCGGGCTCTTTCACCAGCACGTGGTCATGGAACAGGCGCACCGTGTGCGCACCCATCACAACGGCCGCGATCGCGGCCACGGGTGACGTTGTGATGAACCGTTCCATATCGGCGATGCGTGACCACGAGCAGAAATCCTCGACGAACGCTCCGTCAGCACTCTCGCTCGCCCGTTTCGCCAATGGTGACAGGTTGGCCAGATTTGCCTCGATGGCACGTTCCGCGCATGCGATATCGCCGGGCTCGAGTGCACCTCGAACACAGATCGCCCCGTCGCGATACCAGTCCCCCTCGATGTGGCTCACGACATCTCCTGACGGATGCGCGTCTTCGTCGCCGCCCACGAACAGATCGGGCATGTCGTCAGGTCATGGTGGCGGGCCGGGCAGTACTCGCGGCCGAAGAAGATGATCTGGAGATGACGGCGGTTCCACGTCTCGCGCGGGAACACCGCTTTCAGATCGCGTTCAGTGTGTTCGACGCTGGTGCCCCGGCTCAGACCCCAGCGGGCGCCCAGGCGATGAATATGGGTGTCGACCGGAAATGCCGGATGTCCGAATGCCTGTGACATCACCACGCTCGCGGTTTTGTGGCCCACACCGGCGAGTGACTCGAGGAATTCCCAATCGTCGATGACCTCACCACCGGCGTCGATGATCTGTTCGGCCATGGTGCGCAGGTTGCGTGCCTTGGTCGGCGCGAGACCGATCTCGCGGATGAGTTCGAGGATCTCACTCGGTTCGAGTTGCACCATCTTGTCGGGAGTATCGGCAACGGCGAAGAGGCCCGGTGTCACCTCGTTTACCTTCTTGTCGGTGGTCTGAGCCGAGAGCGCCACAGCGACCAGCAGTGTGTAGGGACTGCTGTGGTCGAGCGGCACCGGTGGGTCGGGATACAACTCGTCGAGCATGCGACCGATTCGGTCTGCCTTGTCCTGTCGACGCATGGCGGCAGGCTACGACGTGGAACATGGTGCGTTTGACCCAAACCACCAGTCATGTCAAGGTTGCGCCATCGAATCGGATACCGCGTCCGACGCCAAAGATGTCACCACTCCACCTACGGATGTCGATGCGGTGCCCGTTCGTCGTCGCCATCATCTCGACGCAGTGCGTGCCTTCGCAATGCTCCTCGGCATCGTGCTCCACGGCGCCTTGGCCCATTTCGACAGTGGCTGGGGAGTACGCGACACAGGAACCAGCGATGTTGCGGAGTATCTGGTCTCCATCATCCATGCGTTCCGGATGCCCCTGTTCTTCACGATCAGCGGGTACTTCACTGCACTGCTGGTGTTCCGACGCGGTACCTCAGCTGTCATATCTCATCGAACGCGCCGGATTCTCGGTCCCCTGGCTTTGGGGGCGTTCACCATCGTGCCGATCACAACCCTGACATGGGGATGGGCAGCAGCAGACCCGGAGTCCTCTGTGTGGGCTGGCGTGATCAGTGGCGATGCCACCGCTGTGTCAGAAGCAATTCGAGATGGTGCCGACCCCAACGAGATCAGTTCAGACGATTCGACCCCGAGCATCCTCGCCGCCATATTTGGCGACGTCGACGTTCTGGAATCTCTGCACGCTGGAGGTGCCGACCTGGCATACATCGATCCCGATGGCGGAACTGCACTCACAACGGCTGTTTTCGTCGGCAATCCAGAGGCAGCGACCTACATCGCAAACACCATTGGATTGGGAGATGTCCTCAGGGCAGTCCCACGCGACGGCGAGGGATACCAATGGGATTTAGTCGACTGGTTCGGTTCCGGGTCCGAGATCCCACCCGCTCTCGCCGACGCTCTCGGCCGAACTAACAGCGGGAGCGACGACTTCGCGATCGAACCATGGGATACAGGTCTGCATCATCTGTGGTTCCTTTGGCAGCTCTACATCATCGTCATCGTGTATCTGACAGCACTGCTTGCCACACGGCGGATCGGTATCTCCCGCCTGCCGATACCCATCTCTATCGGTATTGCCGGTGTTCTCGCCACCGTCCTACAAGCCCGCATGTATGGGATCGGCCCTGACACCTCAACCGGCATCATCCCGGCATGGCATGTCCTCGCGTACTACGGGGTCTACTTCTGGTTGGGGACCCAACTATTCACTCCCGAGGGTCGACGAGGTCTCGCTCTCGATCGAATTTCGTCACGGGGAGCAATCGCGGTCCCTATTGCCATGTTGGGCTTGTTTCCAGTCGCGATCGACTCAAGCGTGTATGGCAATAACCCATCTGCCGTTGTCACAGCGGTCGCCCAGACCGCATTTTGCTGGACGATGGGCATTGGCATGCTTGGGCTCGGCGCGCTCATGTTCTCGCGGCCACGCCGATGGGTGCGATGGCTATCAGATGCGTCGTACTGGATGTACCTCGCTCACCTGCCGCTTGTCATCGTTGCCCAGCGCTGGGCACGATCGGTGTCGTGGCCGGCTCTGGTCGAAATCGGGGCAATCGTCGCGGCGATCTCCATCGTTTTGTTCGTCTCCTACCGATGGGTCATCCGTCGAAGCCCGATTGGTCGGCTTCTGAACGGGCCTCTGCCGCCCGCTGTGCCGGAGATGCACTAACCAACGATTGTCCTACATGTCCGTGGCTCAACTCGCCTGCGAGTTGCGACACCCCCTTAGTTTGTGGCTATGACGGCTAACGCGAGCCCCCGTGTGGTGAGCCTGGTGCCATCAGCCACCGAGACATTGTCGGCGTGGGGCGTGACGCCGATGGCATGCACCCGCTACTGCGAACGCCCCGACCTCGTCCACGTCGGGGGCACGAAGAATCCCGACATCGACGCCATCATCGCTCTCGCGCCTGACCTAGTGGTGCTCGATCGGCATGAGAACCGTCGCCCCGATGCCGATGCGCTCGCCGCGGCCGGCATCGAACTTGTTGTGCTCGACGTGAACGCGTTCACCACGCTCAATGACGAGATGACCACTCTCGCCACCGCCGTAGGCCTACCCGCTCCGGCTCCAATCTCACCACCCACCCCCGTTGTCGACCTGCGGGCCATAGTGCCGATCTGGCGACGTCCGTGGATGACCATTGGAGCCCGCACCTACGGCTCGGACCTCCTTGCGGCGCTTGGCGTGCACAACGTATTCGCCGATGCCGAAGTGGACTATCCCGAAGTGAGCATTGCCGAGATGGCCGCCAAAAAACCCGACGTCATACTGATTCCGTCCGAGCCCTACGTCTTCACCGATACGCATCTTGATGAACTCACCGATGTGGCTCCTTGCGTTCGTGTCGATGGCCAAGATCTGTTCTGGTGGGGAGATCGCACCGCGGGAGCACTGGCCCGACTGGCCAGCACCCTCACCGCCGTGGCGTCGCTGTGACGCCATGACAGACTCCAACATCGTGAATATGTCGCTCACAGCCGGGCCGGAGATCGTTGCTATTCCGGGACCGAGCATCATCCCTGAGCGAGTGCTCGGCGCCATGCACCGCGCGATGCCCGATATCTACGCCGGCGATCTCACCGAGGTCATCGACGAGGTCTTCGATGCCCTTCCCGCAATCGCGGGCACGACGAGCCGGGCGTTTGTACCGATCGGCAACGGGCACGCGGGCTGGGAAATGGCCATCGCAAACACGCTGTCGCGCGGCGACCGGGTTCTGGTACTCGACTGCGGCCGATTCGCAGGGCTGTGGGGCGAGATGGCCGAGTTCAACGGTTTGCGGGTGGACACCATCACCGCCGAGTGGGGATCCTCGGTCGACCCGGCAGCGGTTGAGGCGCACCTGCGAGCCGACACCGCTCACGACATCGCTGCCGTCCTCACGGTGCACGTCGACACCGCCACGTCTGTCCGAAACGACATTCCGGCGATCCGTGCAGCAATCGACGCTGCAGGCCACCCGTCCCTGTTCATGGTCGACTGCATCGCATCGATGGGATGTGAGCGCTTCGAGATGGATGCATGGGGTGTCGATGTGACCGTCGCTGCCAGCCAGAAGGGCATGATGGTGCCCCCCGGCCTGGCGCTCGTGTGGGCTGGTGACCGCGCACGACAGGCTCACACCACTGCTGATCTGCGCACCCGGTATTGGGATTGGACCTATCGC
>Ga0075478_10000708_pt1 | contig 11994 bp, 19 predicted proteins | sample DEB08_DNA_15_FD_71483 | JGI IMG/M metagenome (GOLD analysis project Ga0075478, IMG submission 71483) | Aqueous microbial communities from the Delaware River and Bay under freshwater to marine salinity gradient to study organic matter... | ecosystem: Environmental > Aquatic > Marine > Coastal ...
CAGCTTTTTGCACTGATGCAACAGCAGGCGAATCAGCAAGGGCAACAGGAAGCGTCTAACTACGCACAGTTCGGCACGCGGTTCGGAGAAGCTCCTACGGTAACAGGATACACAGAGATAGCTCAGAATGTGGGCAGTCAAAACGATCCAATGACCGTGAAGCCAGTCGACTTTAGATACGGCAGACCCTTCGCGGAGGGCGGCGAAGTAAAAAAGCTTGAGGGCAGTGAAGAACTTACTGCCGAGGGCGACACTGAAAGTGCAGGCATGCTAGCGAACCTGCTTCGCGGCGCTAAAGGAATCCCCTCTAGCATTTATGGCTATGGCAAGGATGTATTCCAGAGCCAGTCGCCTTCTGCAAAAGTGCTAACAGATATTTTTGGCCTTGGCGGGGCTATACAGGAAAGCGCCGGAGAAGACCCCATAGGCTTTGCCTTGGACATGGCGCCTGTAACAGGTGAGATACGTTCAGGCATGGACGTTGATAAGTATTCTGATCTTGCCGACGAGGCCCGCGCTGCGGGGGACACGGAATCTGCTAGGATGTACGAGCAGATAGTCGCGTTGTCCATGGCGGGTGCAGTGCCGTTAGCCGGCATGGGAGCTCGAGCAGCTAAGCGCACTGCTAAGGCAGGCATCGAAGCGGCAGAAACAGCCGCGACTCAGTCCGCACGCATGTTGGATGAGATAGCGCCGACCACGGCCCAAGTGCCAGAATCTCCTGTAAGGGTCCCAGAGTCAGGAGCACCTGTAAAAGCTCAGGAATTTGTAAACTTAGAAGACCGCTCAGGTAAATTCAAACAAGTCTACAAAGGCATCTACCCTCATCAAGGGGATATTAAAACTCCTGAAGAAATGGTGGCTAGGGCAGAAAGGATTGGTCCAAGCTTCCAAGATGAGATTCGTGAGGTAACGAATAAATTAGGTCTTGAGAAGATAGAGACGTTTGGAGTTAAGGGGCTGAAGAGCCTTAAAGATAAAATTAACCGAAATTACGAGCTAGAGACTATTACCGACCCTATCCGTACTCGAATCTTAATTAACACTGCAGAAGAAGCAGAAAACGCTGCACGAATGATTGCGGACAAGATGCCTTCTGTAGACAGAGGCTTCCAAGTTATTCCCGGCAATGGTTACTTTGATAGAAAGCTTAATGTAATGTACACAGGACCTAACGGTGAGCGTCTGCTAGGTGAAATTCAGCTTGTCACACCAGAAATGGTTAGAGCATCTGAAGGACAAGGCCATAGGTTGTACGAAGTTGAGCGAAAGTTAATTGAAAGGTATGGAGGAAAAGAAAACATTCCTCAGACTCATATTCGCAGATTTGAAAACATGCAAGAAGCGCAACGCCAACTTTACGGAGGCGTTGCGGATCAGGCCGATCCTAAGATAGTAGAAGAGCTTATCCCTAAGTTTAAAAGGGGAGGCTACGTAGCTAAAGTAGGCAAAGCAGGTAAGTCTTGACCAATTACACCAAAGTTTTTTTCAAAGGTGTCTTTGTCCATTTCACTACCGGCATTAAAGAACTCAAGGATGCCAAGAGGCGTAGCCCTGCTCCATTCGCCTTTGGTATTTAAAAAGAACCCTGTAGCCTCAGTATCGTTGACATTACCAACAACTGCGGCTGTATTGTTCCACTCAAAATAGTGAGTAATGTTAAACATTTAATTCTCCTTTCTTTTATTCAGGGTGTATTTTAATATACTTCACGAATAAAAGACAATAAAACGGATAGTGTTATGCCAATAGACAAGGTTGTAAATCTAGCTCCGGTAACCGACATCAACGAAATGATGGGGGATGAGACGGACATCGAGGTCATTCTTGAGGATGATGGTAGCGCTGTCGTTGAAATAAGTGAAGATGATGACGTTGATTTTTACAGCAACCTTGCCGAGGTTATCGACGAAGACGAGCTAAACCAGATTTCTCTGGACCTTTTGGCGTTATTCGAGGCGGATAAGTCTTCGCGTTCTGACTGGGAAGACATGTACTCCAAGGGTATGGAGCTTCTGGGCCTTAAGATCGAAGACCGCACACGTCCGTTCCGTGGTGCTGCAGGCGCGGTCCACCCGATGCTTACAGAGTCTATCGTTCAATTCCAAGCGCAGGCATTTAAAGAGCTTATGCCCGCCGGCGGCCCTGTCCGCACGCAAACTTTGGGCAAAGAAACGCTCGATAAGGTCCAACAGGCCTCGCGTGTTCAAGATTTTATGAACTATCAGATCACTTCGGTCATGAAAGAGTACACGCCGGAATTCGATCAGCTACTTTTCTACGTCGGATACGGCGGTTCTGCGTTTAAAAAGGTTTATTATGATGAACAACTTGGCCGTATGGTCAGTCGTTTGGTTCTTCCTGACGATCTTTATATCCCTTACAACGGCTCGAGCGTCATTTCTCAGTGCCCAAGAATTACCCACCGCATTTCTATGGACTCAAATGAGTTCAGAAAGCGTGTTGTGGCCGGCGAATACCGCGATGTGACTGTTGAGCCAAGCGAAAATCCGCTTGGTGGCGATCAAATCCGCTATTCTATTGACAAAGTTACTGGTTTAGTCGAGACAGGCGAGCCCGAAGAGATATTTTTGCTCGAGTTCCAGATAGATTTGGACATTTTGGGCTTTGAAGACACAGATGAAAGTGGCGAACCGACTGGAATTAAGGTTCCTTACGTCGTTACATTGGACGAAAACAGCGGCCAAGTAGTCAGCGTCCGCCGTAACTGGCTAGAAGACGACGAATACAAGTGCCGACGCGAGTATTTCGTGCATTATGTGCTTGTAGAAGGACCCGGAGCCTACGGTTTGGGCTTTGTACACCTAATTGGTGGCCTTTCTAAGACCGCAACCTCTGCACTGCGTCAACTTCTTGACGCCGGAACGCTAGCTAACCTCCCTGCGGGCTTCAAAGCCAAGGGAGCGCGCATTGCAGACGAGGATGGGCCTATTCAGCCGGGCGAATGGCGGGATATTGACGCCGGCGGCGCTGAATTGACGTCTTCTTTGCTGCCATTGCCCTATAAAGAGCCCTCCCAGACGCTATTTACCCTTCTTGGCTTCACTGTAGACGCGGGAAGACGCCTTGCAGGCATTGCTGATATGCAGGTAGGTGATGGAAATCAACAGGCTGCTGTTGGTACTACACTGGCTTTGCTTGAGCGTGGCTCTATGGTGATGTCAGCGGTTCATAAGCGCCTTTACTACGCTCAGACGCAAGAATTTGAGATGTTGGCGCATGGATTTGGGCAATATTTACCCGATAATTACCCATATGACGTGCCCGGAGCGTCTAGATGTGTAAAAAAGGCAGATTTTTCCCACATGGTCGCTGTATTGCCCGTAGCGGACCCCAATGTATTCTCTGCTGCTCAACGCATTACTCTCGCACAGACTCAACTGCAGCTAGCGCAAAGTGCGCCGCAGATGCACAACATGTATGAGGCGTATTACCGCGTCTATCAGGCAATGAACGTGCGTGACATTGACGGCATTCTTAAAGTCCAAACTAACCAGATGCCTAAGGACCCTGCTAGCGAGAATATGGAAGTGGCCGATGGCAAAGAGCTCAAAGCCTTTGCCGGTCAACAGCATGACGCCCATATTGCCTCTCACTTAATGATGGGCTTATCTCCTCTTATGCAGGCCAACCCTTTAGCCGCGGCAGAACTGCAAAAACACATCTTGCAGCACATTCGTTTGAAAGCGGAAGAGGCCACTGAGGCAGAACTGTTTATGGAGTACGGTGAAGACCCAGACAGAATGATTTCTGACTTGCAACGTGAGGCAATGATCTCTATTAAGGTCGCCGAGTACATGATTGAGATGAAGTCTGTGCAAGGTCAGCTTTCTGGAGAAGGTCAAGGCGAGGACCCCGTTGTTGCACTCAAAGCACAAGAGCTTCAGCAACGCGCTGTTAAGGACCAAGCAGACATTCAGGCCAAACAACAGAGCCTGCAGCTAGATCAACAACGTATTGCTGCTAATCAGCAGGCCAACGAAGCGCGTATTCAAGGCCAGAAAGACATTGCTGATCAGCGCGCAGCCGTTGCCATGGAGCGAATCTATGCTCCTAAACAAGGAGGCCGCTAATGCCTTTGAAAAAAGGTTCTAGCCAAAAAACTATTTCTAGCAATATCCGCACTGAGATTGCCGCGGGTAAGCCTAAAAAGCAGGCGATTGCAATCGCCTTAAACACTGCAGGCAAGAGTAAGCCTGTTAAGAAAAAAGCCGGAGGCTCTGTGAAGAAGCCTGCGGTTAGAACCGTCAAGAAGCGTGACGGTAACAGACCCGTTAAGATTTATTAACGCAAGCCTTCCAGATGGTGGCACTAAACCGTCTGCTTACATGGAAACACGACCATGCTTGAGTTCGCAGAAAGCGTACTGCGCGAAGTCAGAAAGCTAGAGAAAGATTCAGAAACCATTATTCTTAATGGTTCTATCTCTGACATGGAGCGCTACCGTTTCATGATGGGCCGTTTGGAAGGTATAAAACTTGTGGATGAAATTATCCGACACCAGTTGGGTAAGTATTCAGAAGAATAACCAACCAAAGGAGCCTATATGGAACCCGAGAAGAAGCTAACGCCTCTCGAAGAAAAGTGGAAAGCTGAGGCAGAAAAGCCGAAGAAAACCACTCTTGACGATGCGTATACCCAAGAGGGGAAAGTAGCAGACGAAGGCCTGTCTGAGTCTGTACTCAACCTTATCCCTAAACCCACCGGATGGCGTATAGCCATTCTTCCTTTCCGCGGTGCTAAAACCACTAAGGGCGGCATTGTGCTTGCACCAGAAACCCAGAAGCAGACACAGCTAGCGACTAACGTCGGCTATGTTTTGAAGATGGGTGACTTAGCTTTTGCTGACGAGTCAAAGTTCCCATACGGACCGTGGTGCAAGGAAGGGGATTGGGTGATCTTTGGCCGGTATGCCGGTTCTCGGATTCAGATAGACGGCGGCGAGATTCGTCTACTCAATGACGATGAAATTCTTGGGATCGTGAATGATCCTGACGACATTATTCACATGTAAGGAGAGATAGAATGAGCGAACCTAAGAACGAAGAATTAGAGTTTAACGTCGGGGATGACGAGCAGGAAGCCACCGTCGAAATGAACGAAGACGGTAGCGACGCTAAGCTAGAGGCTGCTGACGAAACACCTATTGTTGAAGAAGAGGTGGAGCAGAAAGCTGAAGCGCCTAAGTCAGAAGAGCTTGATAACTATTCGGACAAAGTAAAAAAGCGCATTGATAAGCTTACTGCTCGTCTCCGCGAGACTCAGCGTCGTGAAGAAGCAGCTATTGAGTATGCGAAGAGTGTGCAACAGCAAAACGAAGAGCTGCAACAGAAGTACACTAAGACCGACACTGAGAGACTGGGCGAGGCCAAGAACCGTGTAGAAACACAGGTTACGGCGCTTAAGCACATTATCAAGAAAGCCCGTGAAGAGGGCGACATTGATACAGAAACTGAGGCACAACAAAGACTTACGACTATAGTCTGGGAGCAACAGCGTTTAGCCCAAACGCTTCAAGAGCGTGAGTTAGCCTCAAAACAGCCGCAGCAGCCGAGAGAAGTTCCTGAAATACTGCAGCCAAGAAGAGCAGCGCCTGACCCAAGAGCAGAAGAGTGGGCGGAAAGCAACCCTTGGTTTGGTCAAAATACAGTAATGACTCACGCTGTATGGGGGTTACATAAAGACTTAATACAGAAAGAAGGGTTTGACCCAACCAGTAATGAGTATTATGATGAAATAGACCGTAGAATGCGTACCCTATTTCCGCAGGAGTTTCAAATAGATGAAGCACCCGCGCAACAAACTAACAGGAATAGCCGTCCCGTGCAGACGGTGGCCCCTGCAAACCGCTCGTCGGGAATAAATAATTCAGCACGCCGCTCCGTTCGGTTAAAGCCGAGTCAGGTAGCCATAGCAAAGAAACTTGGGGTTCCACTTGAAGAATACGCAAAATACGTGAAGGAGTAACACATGAGTAACGAAAGCAACGTGCCAAAACTTAATCGCAGTGCCCGCGGAACTGAAAGCCGCGAAAAGACTGCGCGCCGTAAGCCTTGGGCTCCTCCTTCTCGATTGGATGCTCCTCCTGCTCCAGATGGTTATAGACATCGTTGGATCAGGGCGGAATCTGGTGGTCAGGATGATCGTATTAACGTAGCAGGCAAACTCCGCGAGGGGTATGAACTTGTTCGTGCAGACGAATATCCAGATTACGAGACAAGCTCTGCTGATGATGGCAAGCATGCAGGCGTAGTGAGCGTAGGCTCGCTAGTATTAGCCCGTATACCTGATGAAACAGCAGAAGAGCGTCGAGCGTACTATTCTTCACGAACCCATGATCAGCTAAGGGCTGTCGATAATGACCTGTTGAAGACGAATGCACACTCGTCTATGAAGATCAACACGCCAGAACGCCAGTCCCGCGTAAGTCTCGGTGGTCCTCGAACGGACACCGAATAACTCATTTAAAGGACATTTATCATGGCTAATGTAGATAAAGCTTTCGGTATGCGTCCGCTCGGTAACCTTTCTGCCTCTGGTTCACAGAAGCAGTTCGGCTATGAGATTGCGGACAATCAGACCGGCGCAATTTACCAAGGCGACTTGGTAACAGTATATGACGGCTACCTCGTCCAGTTTGACCCTGACACTCACACTGCTGCGGTTGGTGTTTTCAATGGTTGTAACTACATTGATCCTACTACTGGCAAGCCAACTTGGAAAAACTACTACCCCGGTTCAGTCAACATCACTCAAGGCAAGATCATTGCTGACGTTCTTGACGATCCTAATCAGTTGTTCATCATCCAGAACGACGGCACATCTGCTGCCGCCAACTATGGTAAGAACGCTGATGTAGTAATGGGTACTGGCAGCACCACTACTGGTGTTTCTGGTATGGAACTTAGTACATCCACTATTGCAAACACTGCAGCGTTGAACGTGAAGATCGTAGGTCTTTGGGACGTTCCTAACAATGCTGTGGGCGCAAACGCTGTTGTGGTTGTTAAGATCAACGAACACCTCTACGGTAGTGCAGGTGTTGCAGGACAAGGAGCTTAAACCATGGCTATTTCACGTTCACAACTAGTAAAAGAGCTTGAGCCCGGTCTGAACGCCTTGTTTGGTCTGGAGTATCAAAACTACGAAAACGAGCATGCTGAAATCTACGAAACCGAGTCTTCTGACCGTGCCTTCGAAGAAGAGGTCATGCTTTCCGGGTTTGGCGAGGCCCCAGTTAAGTCTGAAGGCGCAGGCGTTGCATACGACCAAGCGCAGGAAGTCTACACTGCTCGCTACACTCACGAGACAATCGCTCTTGCGTTCTCATTGACTGAAGAAGCGATTGAAGACAACCTGTATGACCGCCTTGCGGCTCGTTATACTAAGGCTCTTGCTCGTTCAATGGCCACTACTAAGCAGATCAAAGCTGCTTCTATCCTCAATGGCGCATTCACTACCTCTACAGGCGGTGACGGCAAGCCATTGTGTGCGACAGATCACCCCACTCTGAGTGGTCCTGATCTCCGCAACGAGCTGTCAGTAGCTGCTGACCTTTCAGAGACTTCTCTCGAGCAGGCTCTGATCGACATTGCTGCATTCACTGACGAGCGTGGACTGAAGATTGCTGTCCAAGGCCTAAAACTGGTTATCCCTAAGGAGCTCCAGTTCACAGCCGACCGCATCCTGAAGTCTACTCTGCGTGTTGGTACTGCAGACAACGACATCAACGCCGTTCGCAACATGGGAATGGTGCCTCAGGGCTACTCAGTCAACCACTATCTGACTGACCCTGACGCATTCTTCATCATGACTGATGCGCCTAACGGCATGAAGATGTTCCAACGTGTAGCTATCAAGACTGGCTTCGAAGGCGACTTCGAAACTGGTAACGTCCGCTACAAGGCACGTGAGCGTTATAGCTTTGGCTTCAGCGATCCACGTGGTATCTTCGGCTCACCGGGTACTCCGTAAGCTAGTTGATGCAAAGGAAGGGCCCTTCGGGGCCCTTTTTTTATGGAAGAAAAAATGCCAAGACAACCCAAAGTAAAAAAAGAGCCTTCGCAAGGCTCTCGCCTTTGCACGTCGTGCAACAAAGTCAGACTCTTATCTCAGTTTGAACATTTTAAAGATGGGCAGGTGCGTGGTGTTTGCCAGAAATGCGTCACTCTTCAACGCGCTCGTAAAGCATCTGCAACTCCCGAAGCTTATCTTCGCATAGTAAACACTCAGCTTAAGTCTGGGAGGACCAAACAAGGCATTCAGTACGATCTTTCCTCCGATGAGGTAATAGAAATCTGGGAAGCACAAAATGGTCGGTGTGCTCTTTCTGGCGTCCTCATGACGCATCAACGGGATGGGAGCTACGGAGACAGAACAAGAAAAGAGTTCAATGCCTCAATAGACAGGATAAATCCTTCTGGGCCATATACTAGAGACAATGTGCAGTTGGTAGCTACTCGAGTAAATACTATGAAACACACCCTTAGCCAAGACATGTTTCTTTGGTGGGTCAAAAACATACATGAAAAAATGGCTGAATAATCCTCTTCCATTCGTCGTAAAATAATGTAATATTCAAGTGTACCGGGGTCATCCGGTGTATCTGACAGTCCCGGCTGACGACATGCAGACAGATGCACCCCAAATTAACTCGCATGTGAGGATTCTCAAATGGCTAATACCACCTTCTCAGGTCCGGTCATCTCGACCAACGGCTTCCAAGGCTCTACTACTGGCAACGTAACTGGCAACGTAACTGGCGATGTTACAGGCGGAGTTGACGCTACAAGCGCATATGTGCAAATCAATGCGGTAGCAGCAACAGCGATTGCAGACGCAGCAGATGCTATTAACACCGCAAACAAAGTAGCAGGCACTATCGTGCTAGATACCACTAACAGCCGAGTTATGGTTGCTCTTGGCGCGGATGCTACATCGGATTGGGCGGTTGCCGACGGTTCTGCTACTGTAACTCCATCCTAATTAGGGGGTGACCCATGAGTTTCAGCAATATTCAGTCTGTCACCAAAACGGCAGACGCTTCAGCAGTAACTGGCCGCACACGTCTTCTAGGGGTGTATTTCACTAATACAGCCACCGCGTCATCTTTTTCTTTGAAGGATGGCACTACAGACTCTGGCACCGCTAAGTTAACCATCAATACCCCTGCTGTTGCAGGAGCTCAGGACCTGATGATCCCAGATATGGGCATTGTTTTTGAGAATGGTATTTACGTTGATGTAAATGACGTAGAAGTCACTAGCGTGACCCTCTTGTTTGAGGGCGGAGCTGCGGCCTAATGGCTAGCAAAAAGGGAATGGGCATCAAAACCTCCGTCAAGTCGGGCAATTTTCGCCCGACTAAGAAGGGGGCGGGGATGACCGAGAAGGGTGTAAAAGCCTATCGGAAAGCCAATCCCGGCAGCAAGCTAAAGACCGCAGTTACCGAAAAGAATCCTTCGGGGGCTAGGGCAAAAAGACGTAAGTCCTTTTGCGCTCGATCTGAAGGACAGATGAAACAGTTTCCAAAGGCTGCTAAAGACCCTAACAGCCGCTTACGACAAGCACGCAAGCGTTGGAGATGCAGATGAAGAAGCCCGCAGCAAAAAAGCCTGTTCGTAAAATGTCTACAGGCGGCTCGGCTACTAAATCTAGGGTCAATGAGGCGGGTAACTATACCAAGCCTACAATGCGTAAGAGGCTTTTTGAGCAAATAAAGTCTGGAGGCAAAGGCGGTAAGCCGGGCCAATGGTCTGCTCGAAAGGCTCAAATGCTAGCAAAAGAATACAAGGCCAAAGGTGGGGGCTATAGAAGCTAATGGCCGGATTAAAGAAGCCCCAAAGATCATTAAAGGCATGGACTAAACAGAAATGGCGAACCAAAAGTGGCAAGCCATCGACGCAAGGACCTAAAGCTACTGGAGAACGATACTTGCCTGAGAAGGCAATAAAATCGATGAGTAGTAAACAGTACGCAGCCACCACCCGCAAGAAGCGGGCTGATACAGCAAAAGGGAAGCAGTTTTCAAAACAGCCAAAGAAAATTGCTTCTAAAGTCAAACGACATCGAAAAGTGAGGTGATCCAAATGGCAGGACGTGGAATGGGTATGGCCACTAAGGGTGGTGGATGCGTTGGTTCTGGCCCCCGCAATAAGGTCATCAAGGAAACAAGCAAGACTACTGGTCCTGTGATGATGAATAAAGGCGGCATGGCCAACAAAAAGAAAGGATTTCCTGACTTAAACAAGGATGGAAAAGTCTCTAAGGCTGACGTTCTTATGGGCCGTGGTGTTCAGAAGAAAATGGGCGGCGGCATGATTAAGAAATACCGCAAAGGCGGCATGGGCTATAAGTAATGGCAGCCGGCGTAAAGCATTACTTTAAGGACGGAAAGGTCCATCGGGGCGGCACTCATAAGCACCCCGATGGAACTATTATGACAGGCAAAAACATGTCAAAGACGTCTAAAAAGCTTTACCATTACAGTGACTTATCCAAACCCGCACAGAAAAAAGCGCGGGATAGTTGGGGTAAATAGATGGCGACCTCAGGGACCACAAACTTTAATCTGGCGATAGACGACCTCGTAGAAGAGGCGTTTGAGCGTTGCGGCATGCAGATGACTGCAGGCTATCAGCTTAACTCGGCTCGTCGGTCCTTAAATTTGTTGTTCTTGGACTGGGCTAACCGCGGACTAAATCTTTGGACCATCGAGCAGGCCACCTACTCTTTGGTCCAAGGCGATGCTGAAATATCGTTGCCTACTGACACGGTCAATGTTTTGACTGCAGTTATTCGTCAGACGGTAAACGGGCAGCAACAAGACATCAACATTGAAAGAATAGGACGAGAAGAATACCTGAATGTACCCGATAAACTCACTCAGGCTAGGCCTTCTCAAATCTATATTGAAAGAACGAATACGCCCAAGGCGTATTTATATCCGGCTGCGGACAAGGCATATACACTGGTTTATTACCGTATACGCCGTATGGAAGATGCCGGTGACTATACTAACACTACCGACGTTAACTTCAGGTTCTTACCTTGTTTAGCGTCGGGTTTAGCGTACATGCTTTCGTTGAAGTATGCGCCAGAACGAACTAGCGCGCTTCAACAAATGTACGAACAGGATTTCCAACGGGCCGCGATGGAAGATAGGGACACTGCAAGTACCTACATCCTGCCTGATGTAGGGGTATAAAATGGCGCATGCAACGGGTAAATACTCATACGCCCTTTGTGATTACTGCGGGCAGCGCTATCCTTACCAGACTCTTAAAAAGAACTGGAAAGGGTTTATGGTTTGTCCAGAGGACTATGAGCCAAAAGAGCCCCAACTGGACCCGTTAAAGTATAGAGGCGATGCGATTTCACTATTGAATCCACGCCCTGACAGGACAGAGCCGTTGAGTGTTTTTGTGAATAGCACAGGCGGCGATACACCTTTTGAGACAGTGCCGGGTTCAATGCAGCCGGCGCCCTCAACAATAGCAGTTGAAGGCGTGGCTACTTTGGGAACGGTTACGGTGGTGACTACATGACCTATGACGAGCTAGTGACAAATATTCGTAACTACACCGAGGTGGACAGCAACGTCTTCTCTAACTCGGTGATAGATACGTTTATTTTGATGGCGGAGAACAGGATTCTTCGAGACATCGATCTTGACGTTTTTAAGGTCGAAGCCACTGCAAACATGACTTCTGGCAACAGGTTCTTGGTTGCGCCAAGCGATATTCTGACACATCGCTACATAATGGCGACGTTGAGTGGAGACCAGACCTTTTTGGAGTTTAGGGATACCTCTTTCATGAAAGAGTATTGGCCTGACTACTCAGAAACAGGAACACCCAAGTATTATTCTGTGTGGGACCAGAACACGTTTTACATTGCTCCCACGCCAGACGCTAATTACGCAGTTCAGTTAGGATACATATACAGGCCACAGCAGCTATCCTCATCCAACACG
>Ga0075478_10000723_pt1 | contig 11929 bp, 17 predicted proteins | sample DEB08_DNA_15_FD_71483 | JGI IMG/M metagenome (GOLD analysis project Ga0075478, IMG submission 71483) | Aqueous microbial communities from the Delaware River and Bay under freshwater to marine salinity gradient to study organic matter... | ecosystem: Environmental > Aquatic > Marine > Coastal ...
TAACCAAAGATATAACGGGTAAAGCTGGCTATGCTAATGTTGAGTATCGTGCAAAGACTTATGAAGCTCGGTTTTTGTCGCGTTATGCTGATGCTTTATCTGCTTTTCGTTCTCGAACACTGGGGCTTACTCAAGACACTGAGCGACTTGATAAGCTAATTCGCGCTATTTACGGCGAAGCGGTAGATGATCCTGAAGTCATGAAGTTTGCTAAGGAGTGGGCAGAGATCACCGAAGAGATACGCCAGACTATTAACAAAAATGGCGGCAATATTTCTAAGAATGAAAAGTGGTTGATGCCGCAAAAGCATGATGCTCAAGCACTTCTTAAAGTCGGGGATACTCCCGAAGCTTCAAAAAAAATATGGAAGGAAAGAGTCGCCCCACTGCTTGATAGAGAGCAAATGACAGACGATTTCGGTAATAAGTTATCGGATGAGCAATTTGATATTGCCCTGGATAAAGTCTACGACACCATCACTACAAACGGACTAAGTAAACTAAAAGACTTTACTGCTCCTGGTATGGGAAAGAAATTAGCCTCAAGAGGCTCAGAAAAGCGTTTTCTTTATTTTAAAGATGCCGAATCTTGGCAGAAGTACCAAAAGGAATTTGGCCGAGGCGATATATTTACCACACTAACAGACCATATCACATCCAAAGCGCATGATATTGCTCTAATGGAAATGATGGGGCCAAACCCAGAGGCTACCTTTAAGACTTTGTTCGGGATGGTGCAACGCGATAAGCGATTAAGTGGGCCTCAAAAGGCAATGACTCAAGCCGTATGGAATGTTGTGTCAGGAAAAATCAATCAGGGTGAGCTAACCGGCCTCGCTGACTTCATGCAGTCCACACGAAACATATTGACCGCTTCTACTTTGGGCGGTGCTTTCTTGTCGTCCATCTCCGATGTAGCGATGATCGGACTAACCACAAAATACAATAATATTCCTACGTTTAAAACGTTGTCTAGGCAACTATCCCTCCTGAACCCCGCTAACGAGAAGGATCGAATCTTTGCAGTGAAAATGGGGCTGATGGCTGATTCGTGGACAAATATGGCTTCAGCAGGAAATCGTTATTCAGACGTGTTTGGTACTGGCCCCACAGCAAAAGTGGCGGAAGGGGTAATGCGAGCTTCATTATTGGAGCCTTGGACGGATGCCGGACGAAAGGCATTCGGAATGGAATTCTCCTCAATGCTGGCCGATAACTTTAGCAAGTCCTTCGGTGATTTAGATAAAAACGTATTGAGGGCATTTAAAACTTACGGAATTGATGAGAGAGATTGGAATGTTTTTAGAAAACAAAAACCCTTAGATTTCAAGGGTGCCAAGTTTGCAGACATGACGCAAGATGGTGGAGAAAAGTTTCATCAAATGGTGATGTCTGAAACGGACTACGCAGTCCCCACGCCAGACGCCAGAGTAAGAGCTATCACTACAGCAGGTATGGGCCGAGCTACAGGATTAGGGCAAGTATGGCGCTCTATGATGATGCTCAAATCCTTCCCTATCACTATCGCCACCACTCACCTATACCGAGCCGCCTATCAATCTACTATGGGTGAAAAGCTTGCATATTCTGCAAGTTTAGTGGCTGGCATGAGCGCATTAGGTGGAGTTGCACTACAGGCAAAAGATATCGCGGCAGGGCGAGAACCTAGACCTGTTGATGAGAAATTCTTTGCTGCTGCTGTTGCTCAGGGTGGCGGCTTAGGTATTTTTGGGGATTACTTATTTTCAGATAAAAATCGTTTTGGCGGAAGCCTTATTGAAACCTTAGCGGGGCCAACAGGCCAGCTAATAACGAAAACAGAAAAATTAACTATTGGCAATATACAGCAAGCGGTGGCTGGCGAAGAAACGAACGTGCTAGGGGAGGGTGTTGATTTTGTTAGGCGTTATGTCCCTAATATTTGGCCAACACGATTATTTACAGATGCAGTTTTTGATCAGATCGCATTAATGGCCGACCCAAGAATGGAAAAAAAGTTTAACCGACAAATGAGAAAGCGCACCAAAGAATATGGCAACGATTATTGGTGGCGAAAAGGCGAAATACTACCAGAGGCATTGCAATGACCATTACGACAAATGATGACCGCGACGAATACACGGCCACCAGTGGACAGACTGTATTCAATTACACGTTCAAGATTTTTGAATCTACTGATTTAAACGTCTACCAGACCCCAGCAGCACAAGATTTTGACGATGGGGCGGATTTGATTACGGCCTACACTGTAACAGGTGAGGGTAGCGCTTCTGGCGGGACTATCACCCTAACTACAGGGGCGACCACTGGCGATAGAATCACCATAGTTTCTGCGATTCCATCAAGCCGAACCACGGATTATCAAGTTAATGGGGATTTTACACCCGCTACAGTCAACGCTGATTTTGATCGCTCTGTTTCTTTAGCCAAACAAGCTGAAGGTCTGGCTAGGCGCTCGCCTAAGTTTATAGAATCTCGACAAGGTGTATCAGATTTCTCACTACCTGAGCCAATAGCTAATACTTTTTGGAGAGTTAATTCTACTGCAACGGGAATGGATGCTTTCACAGCGAACGGTGCGGCTATAACCGCTGAAATACCTGTAGCCGATTACGCTGCGGCTAGGGCTTTGGATAGCTCCACGCTCACGGATGGACAAGTTATCACTGTTACTGATGATGGTATAGCAGGTCAGTTTGTTGTTAAAACTGGAACGGTTACGGATAACGGTGGGGTTTTAATTGTATTTACCGACGATAGTAACAGATATGCCGAGAGGATATACAACACGGCAGACGGGGTTCATATTGAATGGTTTGGCGGTGGTGCTGGCGGTGTAACCGATAATTTAGCCGCTTTTAATGTCTGTAAAGCGCTCAAGCAGCCTATTAATTATGGTCAAGGGGTTTATTACCACTCAACGAAAATCAGCACGTCAGCGTCCGAATCTGCCGCTTTAATTATCCGTGGGGCAGGTATGAGTCAAACAGTATTGATGTTCCGAGGTACAGATGGTCTTGAGTTGCTTGGGACAGGCAATGCCTTACGTGACCTTTGTATTGTCGATGGAGACTCTTTTGCTTCCTTGCCAACTGATACGTCAGATGCAGTTGATCCTAGACCCGTTAGGGTCAGTATTGACGCCAGTGTTATTGGCTTACGAATGGATCGAAATAACATAGTTGTTGATAATGTTTGGATTCGTGGCTTCGGTATAGGCCGGAAGTTTTCCAATACCAAATTTTATATGAGCAACTATAAGGTAAGAACTGATTCCAACTTAATTGGAATGCAGTTTGGTAGCGGTTTTGCTACAGACTCCCCTAACTTTAACTTTTCGTATTCCTGTTATGACGGTAACAATTTCCAGCGCAATATACATGGGCAGTCTGGCTTCCATGCTTTTGTTAATCAATCATCAGAGTTGTGTGACGACTACGCAGCAGACAACAGCAACTTCCCTGATGGTGGAATCTGGATAGAACCAAAAGCTCATGCTGTATTTGATAAGCCTTACATTGAAGAGATTAATATTTATAACTCTTCTGATAAAACCGTATTTGATAAAGTTTCCAATATATGGGATGCCGTCTGTTTTAGGCCCACGCGATTTTATGATTTAGTTTTCGGTCGAAGGTCTGAGAATCTAATACAGCCGCCCTGGCGGCAAAGCTGGAGAGCACAGGCCGATGGTTCAGTTAGCATCGACAACGATCCTGATAATATCGCCGGAGGTAAGCGGTATACTCGATTGACTGCCAGTGGTGCCGGTGGGGTTTCTAAGGTAGTTTTTTCACACTGGAATGACTCAGTGAGAGGTATAACCCCGCAAGGTATAGATAATTTAGAGATTAAGGTTTATGCAGGTTTTTGGGTTCGGGTTGTGAGCGGCACATTTACCGATGGCGACCCTTTCTTCCGGCCTCAATTTGAAGATACTAGCTCAAACTTGTTTTACTCGAACGAGCCTGCGCGTCTGGTTGTCCATGACGACGATGATGGTTTCAATCGGGCGAGGACTGGCGCTTCAGGAACTACCACAGGAGCGACCACAGATAAACTTGTGGATAGTGGTGCTACGTTTACGAGCAGTGTCATGGTCGGGATGGAGGTTGAGAACACAGCGGATAAATCAAAATCAAAGATTGTTTCAATTGACAGCAATACAGAATTAACCTTAGATGATGATATTTTTGTTTCTGGTGAGGCTTATGATATTCCTGGTTGGCAGTATATGGCTTCCCTTCACACGCTTAGAGGTGGAGGTTCTTTTGCGACAGGTAACCCACTTTCTAGGTGCAGGCTGACGATAGAGGTTGAAAGCTCCGCGACGGACTGCTCATCAACTAATCGTATTATCGATATATCCGAGCCTGAATTAAGACTATTTACAAGCCAAGGAAGTTTGGCTAGTAACACAACTCCAAGACTTGAAAGTGTCACCGAGCTAACGATAAGCGGTGGAGAGATTACGGTAGTAGATGGTTATCACACCGTTGATACAGAGTCAGATGCTGCTAGTGATGATCTGGATACGATTAATTGTGATGACTTATACCCAGGACGTGAGCTAACAATAACCGCAGCAAACGCTGCAAGGGATGTTGTCGCTAAAGACACAACCGGCAATCTAAGACTCAATGGTGATTTCACTATGAGCACAGCAGGTGATACCTTGAAGCTTATATACAACGGTACTAACTGGCTTGAGACATCAAGATCAAATAACTCTTAATGGTGCACATACAGTGCAGCACGCCCATATAAAACAACACGCTATCACGCACACATTGCACAGGTGGTAACGATTAAGCTATTGTTTTAGTTGATAAAATTACTTAACGACCCTCACTGGCAGTGTTGAGGTCAGCGGTTCGATCCCGCTTGGCTCCACCAATTTAGGCTGTTTAAGTACCTGATTTGCAACGATTTTATCTATTATCAATAAACCTTGTCCAGGTCGGTAGATAGCGTCGTGCATATAGTGTGCATTGCGATTGGGGTCTAGGTGTGCGTATATTTCGGTCTGAGACACCGATTTATGCCGCAATAAATCCTTGACCTCGATCAAAGGCACTCCCCTCTGTACCATCCATGATGCAAACGTATGTCGTAAGTCATGGGGCCTAAAATCTTTAATCCCCGCAATCTTACACGCTCGCTTAAATACTCCTTTCACATCCTTTACCGTAAAGTCATATATTGCATGTTGCGCAACAACACCTAACGGTATACTGCTAGTCCTTTTCCCCTTCTGTTGCTCCGCCTCAAATATCAACCGATTGTCGTGTATAACCTTATCCTTAATGGTTAATATTTCCTGCTTTCTAAGCCCTGTAGATAGCCCTACAACGATAAACCAATGAAGGTAATCACTGATACTCTGAGCGGCCAAAAACAGCTTGCGAGCCTCTTCTGGGGTTATCCAACGCACTCTAGGCGGTGAGGGTTTAGGCTTCCTTTTCTCCACTGGGTTATCAATCTTCCAGTCATGCTCTAACCTCACATAGTTAATGGCACTACTGAGTACTGATAACTCCCGCCTAATGGTTCCATCCTTAACGCCTTCCCTATGCCGTTTATAGTTGGCAATATCGACAGGGCTTAGTTGAGCGGCACATCCTACAAAGAATCGAGCTAATGTCCTGATATTCCATAAGTGGCTATGGGGGCAGACTTCCCCATAAAGAATCATCATTTCTTCAAAGCTGTGATGGTCTTCTTTTTCTATCCCTGGACGCCATTTCTCCCATATTTCTAGCTCGATCTGACTGGCTTTAAGCCTTGCTTTTTCCTTGAATTGAGACGGGATTCCAGTAGTTCTTCTAATCCTTGGGCCACCCGTGGGGTTCTTGATCGAGCAGTGGTAGTACCCATTCCTGATGAATAATTGCATATTTCCTCCTTGCTACCACCTGTGCGGGGTTGATCATAATGGGGAATAATAATTCTAGGCAAGCCTTTAGGAGGTGCTAGGTACACTCTCTGGACTCCACCTGCGCGTATAGCGGCATAGATGGAAGATCGAGAGCAGCTTAACTGCTCCATAGCTTCAGTGATGGTTAATAGTTTATTCATAATTTTAAAAATGTAAGATATTTCCTACAGACACACCTTATTTGCTTATACATAATGCCTTTACTGTCACCAACCAACGGAATATTCGCTAGGGATTTGCATTTATGCCGGTGGCAGTTTCTTTCTAAATATGAGGAATCCCTTTTAATATAGAATCAGGGCTTCCTTTGTTTTGTAGTGTTAGTGCGGTCTTGCAACCTTTTGGCTTCTGCTCTTTTTTGATATAAGTGCGGATGGCTTACAGGAATGGGTTTCCAGCCTTTTCCTATAAAACCATAGCTACTTTTTAGCTCCTCAATAAGCCGATCACACTCTATAATCACGGCCTCGGCGTTATCCTTTGTTACAGCTGTTCTTTTGTTAAGTAGCATAAATCCCACTCATCCTCTAAAAGCTTTGTTTGGCCGTGACCCGTTGAAATTCTCCAAAACCAAGGTAAATCAGCGTTTATATTGCGAGTAATAGTCAGGCGGATGCCGTCAACAAAAATAGTGGCGAAAGTTACAGGATACAAACCAATCATCTTTGCTGATTTCTCAGCAAAATCAAAAGCTAGCTCTAATTTTTCACCAAAATCTAATTGGTCAAATAGAATCGGTTTTGTATTTTGATTGCTCATTCTCTTTGTTCCTTGCTGTTTGTTAAGTATGTATATATAATATATGCATACTAACTTAATGTCAATAAAATATTAACACAAAATGCAAAAAAATAGCGAAATCCTCAAAAAAGTTTTAGAGCTAACAGGCTGTGAAAACAATAACCAGTTAGCGACCTATTTAACTGAGAAATACGGTATTAATATCTCTCGTCAGCAAATTAATCAATTTAAAAACTCAGAGCGCTTAACGATCACCCATTTGATTTTGCGTGAGTTTTCAGAAAACGCCTAACAACTCAAATCAAGCGCGGACTACAAGAAACGTAGCCGCTTATTTGTGGGTTATATGTTCATGATTGAGCAGCATTGATTCCAGCGGCTAATGCATTAAGTTCGACCCATGTTCCGGAAAATGCGACTCGCTCTTTTTCCTTTTCATAAACACTAATCGTGGCCCCTTCATGGTTCGACCATGCATAAACGGTTACAGACTTACCGTTTTGCAATTCTAGGTAATGCTCTTTGGTTGTCACTGTCTTCATGTTACTCTCTAAACTAAATGTCATACTCTCCCGCCTCTTGAGAAAGCGTTGTTAACTCGTCAAGCGCTTCTAGTTTTTCCTTGCAATCTTCGCAACAAAAAAGGTGCTGTCTTTCGACTTGCGGATGCTCAACACAAGGGCTGTAATCATCGTCTAATAAATGTTTGCATAGGTCGCATAAATACATAGCCATTTTGTTTGCTCCTAAGGTTACCCTAAGCTTTGCTAAGGGTGGCAGAGGCCGAGTGCAATATCTCGAACGTTTGCATTTAGAAATGTCTTAATGCCTGCAATCTCTGCCATAAACCTAGTAGGTCATATAAGCCCATGCTTCAATAGAGTCAGTAAACCAATTTAAACACTCGGACTCACAAAACCCGCCCTCAAAATATTCTAGGGAATGATCAAACATTGTGGTCATATCTTGAATGTAAAACTGATACTCTGAAAATTCATCATCGCCAGATTTAAAAGACTCATACTCACTTTTTAAGTCTTCATCATTAGGACTACAGTTAAGAATTCTACCGAATGTTTTAATCTCGCCAAGGTCAAGATAAATCCAAGTTTCAAATGGCGGTGTATCAAATATTGGGTTAAATATTTTCATAATTCATTCTCCGGGCTAAAACGGTATATCATCATCAAACTGATCAGCTGATGGGGAGGGCTGCTGTACCCCTTGATGAGCGTTAGGATTCCCTGACGCTTCGGTCGCCCCACCTCGACCACCAAGATTATCCTTCCAAAATACCTTACAGTTCCCCAAAATATTACCTTTGGGGGCATCCTTGCCCACTTTCTGTGTAATCATTCCGTTATTGTCGTATTGATCTTTTTGGTCTATATCAATAAAAACTACCGCATTCAGATAAGTTCCTTTGTTGCCTTTATATAAAAGGTTTTTATCTATCTTGGTTACATCAATACTTAAATTTACGCCTACTTTACTCATGCTATTTCCTCTGTTGGCCCATAATAGGCTTCTCTAAATTCTTTAGACTTAATAACTTCACGCTCTTTTGTTGTGAAGATGCCACCTTTGCTTGGTGCAACAAATAAAGTTTTTTGGTCTTCTTCTGATAGTTCAAACCAAGCCTCAGCACCATTACTTAAAACTCCCTGCACTATTGAGTTTTTTATCTCTAAAACCGAAGTCATGTTGTCATCAATACACCTATTCATTTTGATAAAAAAGTCTGCCACCTCTTGCTTGGCTTGCTGAATAATTGCATTGCTTACTTCATTGGCGCTGGCTATTTCAGTACCACCAAAACCATAGAAGGCCAGGGCGCGTCCCACAGCAGACGTTTCGCAATTCTCTAAAGCTGAGGTCTTATTGATATTTGTCGAGCCTCTGACCTCTTCTGCGTACCCTGTAGCTAATACTCGCCCTTCATTGTCTTTAATGAACGCCTTAACCACGACTACATCTGTATTGCTTTGTACGTCAGTTTCTATAGTAAAATCTGGGTGTTTCTCTCTAAAGTCAGCGACACGTTTAGCTACTGTGTTATAAGCTTTCCCATGTATATTTACGATTCCTTGATCACTCATTGTATTTGCCCCACTGGATATAATTTATCGTAAGTTACCCAATAACGGTTATCTGCAATAGCTTCAGCCTCTTTCTGAAGGCCATAACCCCTATCATATTCTTCCCCCATACCGCTTCTATGGGGGATGCCTTCACGCGCTTGATTAACGCCGTCAAGAAACTCACAAGGATTCGGGCTTTTAATTCCAGTCTTCTCTTCCCAATACTCAAGCTGATCTTTACTCATGCTCTTTTCCTCTGATATTCTGCAATCTGCTTTTGCCCCTCCCAATAAAAATCCGTTTCCTGTTTGATTTTCTTGTATCTATCCTCAAGCGTAGAAAACTTGATAGCGATTCTTTTTCCGTTAGGAAGGGTTAAAATTTCTTCTTTGTAGTTTCTATAAACTCTCGTTGCCATACTCATAAAATCACCTCACTTGCTTCAACAGGTTCATATCTAATACTTAGCTCTTCATCTAAATCAAAAGGTAAGCTTTCGGTGTATTGCTTTAATGCGTTTGAAAGGCTTCTTGAGTCTTCTATCAAGCGCTTGTATGTGTTTGCCGTTCTATCTATCCAGATCAAATAACTAATCACGTTTAAATCCCTTCTTTTCTGCGCATTTCTTATTACAAAAGCCAGCAAAATAAAATTTATCTGGGCTAATTGCGTGGGGTGACATTTCATTTTGCTATCACCTCAAAAAAACTAAAAAAGCCCCGACTACAAACTGGGGCAAGCACTCAGGGGACACTATGAATATAAATCCAGTGCGTCTTGACGAATTCGTTCTTTAGCCATCTCGCCAAGTAGCTGACCAAAAGCTGCGTAATCTTCATCCTCTAAGTAAGCGCCAAGTTGTAACGCAAGATCATTGTCATAATCAGCTTGGGCTATAAGCTTCTCAGCTCTCACAGGGATTGAATCAATTAGCTCTGGGTAGATAACGCCGTTAAGTCCAATGGCATCCCAAACTTTGTTAGGATCGCGGTAAGCTCGCGCTATAGCCTGATTAACTTCATCTTCATACGAATGGAATAAGTAAGTAACCTCGGCTTTTTCTTGCTCTGCCAAGTAGTTGTTTAAGTCTTGGGTTACTCTGTCTTTCATGATCTGTCTCCCGTGTTGTTAGGAGTAATAATAACAAATGTTATTTTAAAGTCAATAACAAATGTTATTATTTGTATGTATTAAATTCAGATAAGGAAAGTTAAATTAAGAAGTAAAACCGATAATCTGTAAGGGTATACAGTGGTTTAGAGATTAAGCTCTTGAGATTGGGCAACAAGCGTAGAGACAAGGCTCTCAGCAAGCTTTTTCATATTAGGACTAAGACCGTCCATAAGATGGGAGTATTCGTCAGGGGCATCACAGCGGCCAAATAGATAGCATTCAGGCTGTACATTAAAGAATTCACAGATTGCGGCTAATTGTTTCTTGGAGGGCCACTGTCCACGCTGTAGGGCGTAGAACTGGTTAGTGGACATTTCATGGCCCAGTTCATTCATGGCATCCACGGCTAATTTAACCGTGTCATAGTTCAGCTCTCGGATTTGTATCAGTCGCTCACCATGCCCTATCATTCTTAAAGAATAGGACTTGACGCCTAAAGTCACTAGATTAATGAGTTATAAACGCTCATTTCTTATAAGTATTTGCGGATAATCTAAAAACTAACACTGGAAATAAGCAAATTTAGTTTATTCACAAATGCCTAAATTGTCGCCTAATTGATCATCTATAGCTCTAATGGTAATTTAAAATGATTATTTAATAACCAGTTGGAGCAGTAAGAATGGAAAGCGTTAAACACCCCGTATATGGTCGATTCAAAGAAGCAAGAATAAGGCGGCAGCTATCACATAACGCTATGTCGTCTAAGCTTGATAGCCTAAAACGCACATTGTCTGCAAAGCAGCTCAAGTCATTAGAGGAGGCCAATAAGGTTAAAGTTGACCTAGAAGACATTTTCTACATTATTCGGATGTTGGGTGCTAATGCTGATTTTTTATTCCCTACCGCCTACCAAGCCGATGAGTTAGCCCTACATACTGCTCGCTGCCTAGCTAAAGTACTTGAGGAACAAGGAGTGGAAGAATATTTTTATGTGATTGATAAAGTACACAAAAGCCGAAAAGAGCTGACAGAGAATTTCACTTATGAAGTCACTTTCCCGTACCCCTAATCTCGGATGACAAAATCTTGTCGTCTTCTAAGTGTTGAATATAGCGCCAATGTCTGCATCGTAGTGCCAACTTTGGTGACAAGTCTGCACCCTAATGCCTATAAAAAAAAGAGGTTGCAAACGACATTTTAAGCCGCTAACTTTGTTTAAACCACAAACAAAAGGGGTGCAAGGAATGGACTACAAAGAACTAATTTTGAGTGAAATAGAAGGGCTAACAGAAGAAAAGCAGATTTTAGCGCTGCATGTTATTCGTCGGTTTTTATTGCCGCCCGAATTGCAGCGTGAACAATTGAAAGCTTATCAGGGTCGACAAATTCCAAGTCCCTGCGAACCTGCTCAAGAATAGTGCTGCCTGGGTTGTGGGGTGAATCCATCCAGAATTTGGGTAAGCCTAGCCCAGCCTCTATATTCCGAGCCGTTTTTTCCCCTATCGACCGCACACCGTTAACCATGTTGCTGATGTAGCCAACATCAACACCCGATGCCTCAGAAAGGGCTTTTTGAGTCCCATGCTCTTTGACAAGCCGCTTTAAATTTTCAAGTCTTACCTGTTTCGTATCCATATCCCAATCCTACAGTAACAAATGCCCTTAAAAAAATAACAAATGACATTGACTTTAAAATAACATTTGTTATTATTGCTCCATGATTAAATTTAAAGTTTATTGGAAGTCTCTTTCCTCAGAGGAAAAAACCCTTCTTTCCGAAAGGTCAGGTGTTGCATGGTCGTATTTGAGCAACATTGCTAACGGCCACAGAAAGGCTGGAAGGGAGACTATTAATCGCCTAATTCAGGCTGAAAGCGACCTGAGTTTTGAAATGTTTATTTCCAGCGAAACCAAAAAAGCATCTTAAACACTAGGCCACTCGCTGGCCTTTTTATTTACCTGAAATTTGTGACTGAAACTGAATGAAAGAGGGTGAAACAAAAAGTTTAAAGAATTTCTAGCGAGAGCTGGGAATAGTGCCTAGGGGTTGGAT
>Ga0075478_10000726_pt1 | contig 11915 bp, 15 predicted proteins | sample DEB08_DNA_15_FD_71483 | JGI IMG/M metagenome (GOLD analysis project Ga0075478, IMG submission 71483) | Aqueous microbial communities from the Delaware River and Bay under freshwater to marine salinity gradient to study organic matter... | ecosystem: Environmental > Aquatic > Marine > Coastal ...
TGGCTGTGATCTGAGTGAAGATATCCGGGTCTTATTACCGCTGACCTCAAACGTAGATACGACGGTAAAACCAAAAGCGAACCCATTATTACGAACGACAGTGAATATACATTCATATAACGTGGACTGTTCACTTTCATATTTATTAATAGCTTGAGTCTCTATGATGTAAGTCGAAAACTTGAGACGTTTATAGAGCTCCTTGTTTGTCATGAGAACAAACTTTTCCACCATGTCGTGGCTAGCGTCTGATTCTACCTGAGAGTATCCAGACATGTCAGGTCTGGGATCATTGAGCTTCACGTAATTAACCGGTTTCTTGTAGCCTGAAAAACCGAAAGACTCTGTGAAATTTTCACGATTGAATATAGCCAGGAAAATAGCGAGAGCGACCCAGCTGATGACTAAATATTGGACAACTGTACGTGCATCCATCTTTACTATAATGCGTTAATTTTTTTTTACAAAATACCCCATACATAGTAGATGTCGCTACTGATCTATAGCCCGAGGTGTAAACACTCTATGGATATCATTCAGTACATTGATAGTCAGGCACAACTTAAACAGATCGTGCATTACCATAACGTAAATACACGAGGTATACCACAACAGTACAAGTCTAAAATCACCCGAGTACCAACGATGCTCACAAAGAATGGTAAGATCCTCGTTGGGAACGAAATCAAGAATTGGCTTGACTCACTTCTTCCTAAGAAAGATATTGAACACGCTGGATTCGGGGGATCAGGGTGCTCCATGACCACTCTCGACGGAAACGGTCGGGACCCAAACCTATTCTACTTGGATAATTACGGACAGTCTCTTCAACCAGCGATGACGAAAGAACTGGAAGAAAAGATAAATCGCGATGTATCTAAGGGTGAAGTGTATACAGATTTAAAGATGTAACCCGATATTTGAATAGTCATGAAATTAGTTTCTATACAGGCTTCGGCCTTTAAGTCTATGTTTGAGGTTCTCAAAGACATCCTCAATGACGTGAACATCTACTTTCGACCACAAGGCATGTACATCGTGACACTCGATACAGCCCGCACATCCCTTATTGACATGTTTCTGGCTGCAGATAATTTCGAAGAGTATCACTGTGATCAAGAAGAGATTATCGCGGGTATCAACATTTCAAACACGTTCAAACTCATGAAGACGATCACAAATAACGATGTCATCAAACTTGAGATTAATTCAAAGGAATATATGGATATAGAAATTACGAGTGAATCCAAAAAGACGAGTACGAAGTTTCAACTCAAACTCTTGGACATTAACGAAAATCGTATCGAAGTACCTGATGTCATGATGTCTACGATCACGACACTTCCTTCGTCTGACTTTCAGAGACTCTGTCGCGATATGTCTAATCTGGGTTCAGAAATTGAAATTAAACGTATTGGTAAAATGCTTCACCTTAGATGTACTGGCGATTTCGCAAACCAAGAGACGTCAATTGAATGTCACGAGGATAGTCAAGAAATTACTGGTTTATACAGTCTAAAGTATTTGAATATCTTTACAAAGGCGACGAGTATGTGTGCGTCTGTGCAAATTATACAGGAAACTGGAAATAGATTCTTAATTCTCAAATATAATGTCGCCAATCTGGGCGAGCTTAAATTTTACTTGGCGACTAAGGTATCCGAAGATCTGTAGTAAAACCGGTGGTTGTTGAAACACATTTCTTCATACCAAGTCCGTTGACCAACATGATCTTAGGAAAACGTTCTTTTAAATATTTGGGTTCGTAATACAGGAAGTCTTCGAGAGAGACCTTTTCCCCGTGAAAGTCACTCAGAGGACCCGAGTAACGCCTCACCCTTTCAGTAATGTTCTGAAGTGGTTTATCATCATGATCCACAATCCAAACACTACTCAACGGGATATGGAACCCCATCGTCTTTTCATCATCTTTGATGAGTCTGTAGTTCAAGTCATTCGTTATCACCGTGTAGACACGGTTATTGAAAAAATACTTGATTCGTAAAATGATGTGTTCAACATTTTGGGGGATACTCGTGTTTCTAAAGTTTTCACCCGTCACATCGACGTAATAGTGATCTAAAATACCATCCCAATCTTTACTCTCCCGTTTCCAAAATGGGTCCTCGACAAGAAATTTCATATCATGATTAATCTTATACTCGAGTTCTTCTGAGATGATTTGATAGTCTGCAGGTGTCGTAAATTTCTTATAATAGAAGTAAAGGGTACTTAAAAGTTTAACGAGCATCTTTATATAAGAATGGAAGGTAATTTTTTAAGTAGGTACAATAATAAAATAGAAGAATGGACGAAACTAATCGAGAACGAGCCCGAAAAAAGGAAGATACATGAGAGAGAAATGTCCGATTACATGATCAAATGTATGCCATTCATCGAACGACACATGTCAGAATCGGCTGAGACGACACATACGGATAATGTATTTAACGTAATCGAAACAGTTGGTCTTGCACGAAAAGATATCTTCACTGATTATCTCGTCGAGGTGGAAAAACAGAACATCAATCGACCGGTTGAGCGAACGATAGAAACATGCAAGGTATGCGCATACAGTAATATCATACACGTACAAGATACGAGTGATTTGATATGTGATGGATGCGGAATGGTCGTGGCGGCCCATATAAATGAAGAACTTACATACAGAGAAGAACAAGAAACGTCCGAAAAGATTGTTAATTATTCATACAAACGTGAGAATCACTTCAATGAATGGCTCTCACAATTTCAGGCACAAGAGACAACTAATATACCAGATGAAGTCATGGAACAACTCCGTTCAGAACTCAAGAAACTAAAAATTAAGAAACTAGAAGATATTACACATACCAAAATACGAGGTCTTCTCAAGAAGCTCCGTCTCAACAAATATTACGAACACGTACCTTACATCACGAATATTCTCAACGGTATCCGACCTCCGAATATGCCGACTGAACTCGAAGAATATTTACGCATCATGTTCAAAGATATACAAAAACCGTTTGATGATAACTGCCCGTCAGAGAGGAAAAATTTCTTGAGTTACTCATACGTACTTTATAAATTTTGCGAACTTTTGGGTGAAGACGAATACCTCCAATACTTTCCATTGCTCAAGTCGAAAGAAAAACTGTATCAACAAGATGTAATTTGGAAGAGAATATGTCGCGACTTGAAATGGGAATTTATTCCTACTGTGTAAGTAATGAACTGCCCAAACTATTCCGTATGCGGTAAATCCTATAATTCTGACCTGAAAGTGTGTACATCCTGCTTTTGGCGATTTAAAAATGAAGTACTCGATTTTTTTGATGACGCGTGTCAAATATGTTCATTAAAAGGTGAATGTGTAAGGTATCGAAAATGTGAACATTTTGTATGTATAAAATGTTATAAACTACACACTAAATGCCCCATATGCAAAATAAAATTGTGTTAATAGTATAGATGGCAGTCGTGTTTATGATCAGCTCGAATGGGTACTTGAGTCGTCACGGATATGTTGACGTAAAAAAGAAGACGAAGCTCGCGCGTCACAGGGCACTCATGCGAGTCATCCGGTCGGGTGAACCTCCTCTCGGTCTTTTTAGAAGACTAAATGCCCTCATGGTACTTTTCAAAAATAAGGATAAGAAACTTTCCCGAATCTTTCGGGAAGATCGAGATTGGTTAAAATCGAAGTTGATGTAGAGACCAAAAGTTTGAGTTTATAAAAAAATGATGATCTTTTGAAAAAGATTTTTCAAAAAAAATATCAATATATATAAATGTGGATTCTTCTTGGAATTGCACTTTTACTCAACACCCTCGTCGGTCGGTTTATATCTAAGCCACGTGGTGAAGGGTTTGGAGGCAATATACGAGACGTGGGGTTCGAGGTCTTACCAGACCTGACCAAGTATGAGTTCCTTCATGATGTCACGCTCATCGTACCGTTCGTGCTACTCGCGCTAAACTGGAAAACCATCAATCAACAATCCTACATATCCTTTCTCACCATGATGTATTTCATGCGCGCTATATCAAACATGGTGACCCAATTTCCCCGCGCGAAACCGACACCATGTAAAGAAGGTAACCCACTATCCAATTGTAACGATTACATGTTTTCCGGACACACAACATTCAACATCGTCACATCCTATTTCCTCAAGAATGGTATGTTCCCCGTGTATCCCATCCTTTCGTCTCTCGTGACCGTGTCCACGAGGGCGCACTACAGTGTCGATGTTCTCATGGCATGGATCATCTTTTTCGCACTTAAATGTAACATTCGTATGTAAAGAAATGGATCTCGCACTGTATGAACTCGAGAATGCGTACCCACGCATTCTGTCACACCTTGAGACCAATCATGACGACCCCGCGACACGACATTGTGTAGAACAGGCTAAACACCATCTACAGTCGGCTCGCGAACTCCTGACAGGAGCTGTGATAGATCCGCAGACACATTACGATGATGCTCGTACATTTTATCGAATGTTGTGGAAAGTTCTTCCTTTGATGGTGCTAATGCAATCTTTCGAACCTCTACCTGACGTCCCGGTTGAGGAGGAAAATTCACAAGATACGCAGTCTTCAGACCTGTCAGATCAAGATACCTATGCGCCTGCAACTCCGACCCGTCCGTCAGAGTTTTGATCGTTTTGAATTCGAGGACAATCTCATCGTTGACGATGATATCCGCACGCAATTGTCCCACGACGTGTCCCCTAAACCGAACGAGAATGTGACGTTCCGATTCATACGGAATGTGTTTTTCGCGTAGTAAAACCTCGACCGCGTTATGATACACTCTCTCACTGTATCCCGGTCCCAAATCTTCGTACACTTCTTTCATCAATTCCTCCATTTATAAAGAAACATTAAATTTCTCTATATATGTTAAGATGTCGGAGAACAATGCTCTCAGGAACATGTTAGAGCGTAAACGTCAGGTAAACCGTGAATCTGCACTTTACACAGGGCGATTTAAACTGGAGCGCGCGTTAAAAAAGTTGAAGTCCATGCCACTGGAAACCAGCCGCCAGCAAGAGGCTGCGAAAAAAATCCAAAAGGCTTGGAAAGATCTAAACAAATCCAAGATTGCTAAATACAGGGATGAAAAGGCGAAGAGACTACAAAGTGAAGTGAATCAGTTACTCAAAAATCTCGAATCCGAACGTCCAAAGAAGCGTAAGACTACCAACAGTAACAGCAACAGTAACAACAACCAGGCCCTCACGTACAGGAGGCGGGAGGTTGAATTACCGAACATAGTGGTTGGTCGAGGTATGGGGTGTGACTATGCGGGTATTCCTCGGTATATGAAAAAAGCGAAGCAACGATTTAATAATGCTGGGTACGTCTCTGCATTCTTAGACTATAACGTTTCGTCGAATCAGTACGGTATTACGAAGAACATCGACACGATCGTTAAGCGTTTCGGTCGCGTGTACGAATCCGGATCTAGGATAACTCCTTCGAAACAGATTTACTTTTTCATGGTTGGTATTCGGACGGATGATAACGCACACGCTGTCAGTATATTGGTCGATCCACGTGATTCCAAAGATAGGAAGATATGGGTATTCGATCCACATGGTGAATTGTCTAAATCCTCTGTATGGGGTAAGACGACCCGCAAGAAGATTGTTCCCATCTTGAGAAAACTCTTCAAGATACCCGGTCGCAAAGTAAGGTACTACAACGGACCAAATCTTCAAGCAGATAATGCGCGTGGTGTGTGTACAACATTCTACGTGACGTTCATGGACATGATTCCATTTTTACTTGACAAATCCATCAATATCAATTATATGAGTGAAGCCGCGAAAAGAAATAGTACACAGATGCGTCAGTTTTTCCTAAATTTCGCCCCTGAAAATGCGGGTATAATCACAGCTAAAAATAAAACCAGGTAAGTAGTAGATGACAGCACGCAGGTTACACATTACAAAAATCGTGGTGCGAGATTTGAAATTTGTGAGTAAGTTGTCATCACGGAACCGGTGGGAATATGGAGGTAAAGTCAAGTACGATAGGTGCATGAATTACAAGGGTCTCACCTATGTGACTTCCAAAGAGAGGGCTCGAATAGACTCGAGCGTTCTCGAGGAAGAGTGGTCTGATGCACCCGTAGCGTATCACACACACCCCTCACTCCTACAGGTGATTCCTGATGAAGTTGGTCCGACAATTTTCACAACTCTTCCGAGTAACGCCGACTTTGAATCATTTATCAAGGGGTTCCCGGATATGCAAGTGAACCTCATATGTGACGCGCGGGGCTACTACGTCATAGACATATTTGACGCGGTCAGAAAAGGTACAGTTCCAGTTCCAGAAGCTGTCTATTCTCTCATGAAGGAAGTGCGCTATGAGGACTTCCTTCTTAAACGTAGCTTCGGAGAAGATAAATGTGAATACTTTTCTACAGATTTACGTGAATGGAAAGGGTTCATAAATGAGGACCTACACACAAGACTCAATGAACTCTGCGGCATTTCTATCAAGTTCTATGGGTACGATGATGAACCACCTACGGTCATCATAGACGCATGATGGAATCCTCCAACTCATCCACTTCATACCACGCCCAGTGACACTCTTGTGATTCTACGTCATCTTCGCATATTTCCTGTGCTTCTTTTATCGCTTCTGTGAAACGTAAACGAAGTCTCAGATTTTCTCTAATTGGACGCGCCTCCACGACACTCGGTCGTTTGTACATACTCTCAAGAACGTTCTTACGAGTCTTTGCCAATTTGATTTTGTACAAATTATTTTCGGAAAAGGTTGCAGTACATTTCATATCTTAATGTAGCATAAAGATTTTAAGTGTCTTCAGAGTAGAAGATGTCTTCTTACAGCGTCGAACCCTGCAATTTCAAGTACCGTGTATCCTCCCTCGAGAAGGTGGTCGACGGTGATACCATCGATGTTGCCATCGATCTTGGCTTTGATGTCTGTACGAAGCAGCGTGTTCGTCTACTAGGTATTGACACCCCCGAGTCTCGCACTTCGGACGCTGTTGAGAAGAAGTTTGGTCTCCTATCGAAGAAGAAGCTCAAGGAGTGGTGTATGAAGGCGGTTGCATCTGAGAAGGATGATATCGAAATCGAACTCAGATGCCCGGAGGCGGATTCGAGGGGTAAGTTTGGTCGCGTTCTCGCAGAGGTTTGGGTGTGTGAGGATGGAGTGTGGACCAATGTGAACAAATGGATGTGTGACAAGGGGTACGCTGTCCCATATGCGGCACAGAATAAGTCCGAAGTTGAGGCTCTACACATGGCGAACCGTGAGAAACTCATTGAGCGGGGCGAGATCGACGCCTGATATACATGATGACGAAAATAATAATAACTGCCACGATGAGTTGGGTCAAGTATTCATCGGAGTAATAATCTAGAATCAAATTTGGATTCTTAAGTAGATACCAAAGATTTTTCCGTTGGAAAATCTGTGTGATGGACATGTTGATTCCATGTCCCTGTGTGGCGTGCCACGACCAAGGTGGAATCATCAGACTGTCACCAGGTTCTAACGTCACTTTGTATATTTTCATTTTGCTATGGTCCATCTTGAAAAAGTCCTCCTTTGCAAAATTGGATTTAGTCGCCGACAAAACACTATTCTTATGAATGTTGGGATTATCGTAATTGTCGAATATGTACACAGTTTTTGACCCGTATAATTGGTTGAGTATGAAATCGGAGTTGACATGTAAATGTAACCCACTCGAGTGATTATTTCCTAAATATAACATCAATGCTTCAACATCTCTTCCGTCTGTATTTGGGTTATGTAACGTGTTGAGTAATTTTTCAGATACTCGCTCTTCAAAAAGATCTACTTCCGCACAATAAAGTGAAGGTGTGCGCCCTTTTTTCCAGTGACTGACAAGATTTGGGACGGACATCGTTCCTGTATCCGCACTCGTAGTTGATGTATTGGGTGTATCATATATTTCAATGGGTAATTCGGTATGTCCAAACATTTTTGTAACCTTCTCAAACGGCATCAGTCGTGCTTTGGGTTGATACAAACCACGTATGACAACCGGATGTGTGATTTCCTGTGTGATAATTTGCTTTTCTTCTGGTGTCATCTGACTGTATACGTACGTAGGAAGATCCATATTGTACATATGATATTAAAGTTTCAAGTTATAAACACATAAATGATCATTCATCTCAAGATTACGATAAATCTGAAGCAAAAAAAGCGTCGGCGAAAAAACCGAAAACGTCGTAAGATGAAAACTAAATAGTGTATGGGTACTTTCGTACCCATAAATTACATATCCACTTATCGCCAGACTTTACAGGATTCCCCCCATGTAAAGCCTTGTACGTGATGAAATTGTAATTATTTACTGTGTCAAAAAACAATGCATCACCGGCACCGAGTTTATATGTTCTCTTTAGGTTTGGAAACACAGTTTCTCCACCTATATAATCATCGTTAAGTGCCAAAATAAATGTATAGAGACGCATATTTTCGTCATCTTTGAATGCGTCTTGGTGTGGTTTATAATGACCACCAGGTCTGTATCTGACGACTTGAAGCTTCTCACAGTTTCTAATCGGTCTATCAGTGTACTTCAAACATCTCTCCATAATCATCTGTACCACTGGATCTTCTCGACTGAGCCACGCCGTTTCACTTTTACGAATCGATTCATCAATCCGCTTATTATGTGAAATCGACGACTGCTCGAGTTTACCCGAAGCCTCGCGTATGATATGACGTCTTTCAGACTCAGTTAGGAAATTCTTGAGTATCTTGGGACTGGGATACGTTGGTATTATGTACAAAATCAATAGTATTAATGCGAGAATGATGAGCATCTTATCTTTTACAAATAAAAATTTTTAGGCGTCACACAATTATACCTATTTCTAATGGTACCGAAAACATCATTTCCGTATGCGAACACTTGTTTAATGTTATTTGTAATTTCATCCTTTCGATGTGGTTCAAGAATGAACTGTCTGAGAAGATCACCCCCAGAATGTATCAACATCTCATAAATTTGTGACAAGTCACGCATTTTATCCTTATATTTTTCTTGACGCTGAAGATACACTTTGAAGACGGCTTCATCGAGCTCATTTAACATATATGCGACACGCAATTGTAAATTATCTATAGGCTCCAAATCTAAGTACACATGTTCTCGATCAGAGTAATACACATAAGACGCCAAATGCATTAAATCGTTTGATGCCCCAGCTTCACGTAACTCTCCATAACTGGGTATACCACCACATGGAATATCTCCATGTTCTCGCGACATTCCACCCTTTCGTTTGAATTCTATGTAATGTGGGTTGTGAATACGACCAGTGACAATTTCACCAGATCTCCAATCGAAAGCTGTGTGACAATTGATACACCACATCTGCGAACAACCACTTGTTTTATGTATTACTGTTCCACATTTTGGACATGACTTACTATCACGATTAAGTAACTTCATCGTCTTAACAACTTCTGGATTACATTTATGATCATCAGTGAGAGGTTCGTTACACGCCTTACAAAATGATGTACTACATAATCCACAAAAATAATCCTCGTTGAGAAAACCTTTGCACCCGTCTTTGGGACATTGGCGTACAAATTTGGTTTCACTGGTATCTGTGATATGTCCAGTTGTTCGAATACGTTCGAGATCGGCATATACCTGTTCAAGGTCACGATGAAATTCTACAATTTCTGGGTACGATTCGATATTACGATCGTTGACAGGGAAAGATAAATGATACCTTTGATACAGTTCTATGAGTGTCGCACGAAGTTTACGAGCTTTTCGCCGAAGTTTGCGTATCTCTAAGATTCGTTCAACTTCCTTTTGACTCTGTGGCATCAAAGCCTTTTCTCGTTCGAACAATATATTCTCGCGGTGTCGTCTTAATTCCGTGTTTCGGAAATACTTTGTACAAAAGGAATCAACGAATTCTCGGTTCCAAAGTGTCTTACATCCCATACAATGAGGATCCTGAAAAGAGTCTAAAATATATCTCTGTGAACACGAACGACAACTTTTAAGATCACAAAAAGAACATTCGACTTTCTTGTGATGTATCTTGTTAAATTTTTCACAACATACGTCACATGTAGTCATTAACTTAAAGGCAGACTATTTCTTTAAATTACAAAATTTACTGATATGATACAAACTGGCTAATCATTTCTTTCGAATCATCTCGTTCGTACACCGTCTGAGCAAAAAAGAGTGTCATCTCTGCGAAACCATATGACAAGTAGGTACTTCTATACTTCTCATAAATATGTACAAGTTCATCCATATTCTGATGACACCATTCTTCCACATCTTTTTCTGTCATATCCCTGTGAAGACCACATTCTATGTACTCAGCGACTTCATCACTGAGAGGCATGTCGGTAATCACGGTACAATCGTCATCGGGGTGATTCATTTTTACTTGATTTTACTTTTTAGCCGACTTACTTAGGTTCTTAAAACTTTTCATCGCATTGTTGTACGCCTTGACCATGTCACCGTACTGCGACGCTTTCTGAATACGACCGGTATAAATCCTACTCTTCTTCGTCCAGTTCCGCCGAACATTGGGGCTCGTACCCTTAGGGAATTCTCGTTGGAGACGGTTGACCTTCGATTGGTAACTCCCCTTGTTCATCAAACTCGGCGATTTCGTGAGATACTCTTCAATCTCTGAACGTCTCGTGTTCACGTCGTTCTTGAATTTCACCACCATATTTCTATGATGCGCCTTCTCACTCTGATTCGTGAGGCCCATCTTCGTGTACTTGTTTTCGATATTCTTGCGAAGTTCCACCTTCTTGTTTAGGATATTCTCAATCGCCTTGAGGTCATCGATAGTCTCAGCCTTCCTCAGTTCCTGTGCCCATACACCTATCCTACCCTTGGTGAGACCCTTTCTTTCCCTGAATACACCGTTATTATTAGGACGCATGTTCAATTCTTTGGTGATTTTGTTTTGAAGTGCGTTTTTTTCCGAATTGAAGTTCTTGATCATGTTACGAACGTTATTTTCTTGCTTTTCAACCTCGTTGGGTACACGATTGACATTTACCTTGACGTTATTTACATTGACGGTATTCTTAGATGGAAGAGATACATTGTTATTGTTAGAGAATAAAGGGTTATTTTTCATTTTTGGTTCATTTAGGGTTTTATTCTTTTTATTATTCGCATTGTTGTTCGAGTTCGAGTTCGAGTTCGAGTTCGAGTTGTAGATAGGTTCCGCTGCGCGACCACCTTTACGAATATTCGTTTTTACATCTTTCATCAATTGATTCATAATTTGGTTAGCGACAATCTCCACATCCTTTTTTTTCGCGACATTATTGTTTTTCGATAAGTTGTTGTTAATACCCGTTTCAACATCTTTCATGATTTCATTTATCACATCATTAGTGATATCGACTTTAACATTTTTCTTCTCCTTAGAAGTTCGTTTATTAATAGAGTTGGTAATATCTTTCTTTAGTAATTCATTTGTGATATCGACTTTAACATTTTTCTTCTCCTTAGAAGTTCGTTTATTAATAGAGTTGGTAATATCTTTCTTTAGTAATTCATTTGTGATATTATTGGTAATGTTATTCGCGAGACTCTGGTTCTTCGCGACCTTTTTCTTTCCATACTTAGTAATTTTGTTTGAAATTTCCTTCTTCAACATTTCGTCAACAATTTTATCCGCGACAGTATTCGTGAGTCGGTTATTCTTAACATCTTTATTAATCTCTGTAAGAATCTTATTAGCCACGTAATTGATTTCCCTACTATTGTTGTTCGCTACATTCTTGTTGTTCGTACCAGTTCCAGTGTTAGCTACATTCTTGTTGTTCGTACCGGTTCCGGTGTTAGCTACATTCTTATTGTTTGTACCAGTTCCGGTGTTAGCTACATT
>Ga0075478_10000737_pt1 | contig 11847 bp, 10 predicted proteins | sample DEB08_DNA_15_FD_71483 | JGI IMG/M metagenome (GOLD analysis project Ga0075478, IMG submission 71483) | Aqueous microbial communities from the Delaware River and Bay under freshwater to marine salinity gradient to study organic matter... | ecosystem: Environmental > Aquatic > Marine > Coastal ...
TTATATTTTGCAGCATCCTCACTTATGTCTGCATCAAACTGAAGTAGCCATTTGTCACCATCCTTAATACCATATGTATCATTGGCATCATCCTTTGACATTTTATCGCCCTTAGACTCATTAAATAAATCCTTATATTTAAGAACTCCTGCTCTAAATGCTTTATTTGCTATACCACCACGCTGACCCTCCGTAAATGAATCTTCAATCAAACCAGATGTAGACTGACCAAGACCTATCTTTGATAAATATAACCTAGCATCATCATATTGACCATGCTTATCATACTGTTTTAGAGCAATATCACTATTACTACTATAATCAAAGTCGTGAGTTGTTCTGGCTAGCGGAATAATCATATTACCAATTCTTTGATTCTTTGATGTAATTTACAATCTCTTTTGACTTTTTAAGCTTCATTTCTAAATTACCCATTCTCTGAGCATGGGTTCTAGCCATTCCCCTCCTGTTTATATCAAACTGTTGCAAATGACCTGTCTTTATTTTTATCAATTCTTGGTCATATGTTTTTAACTTTCTCTCCCTATTCCCATTTCTAGGAGTGTGAAAGAACTCATACGATTCATCCTCTTTAATGTACTTTATATCAATGCTTCCGGGATTATCTCTCATATATTCTAAGTCATCCCTGCTTAATATATTGGCTGCCATTTGGGGAATTGACAACATTGATTTCAATGTAGATGCGTTGCTTGAAACTGTTCCGGGATCTTTAATCTCTATTCTCTCACCTGTTGATTTACTGACAGTCTTAGATATTATTCCATAGGAAGTCTCATGCTCATCATAGAATAATGTATCTCTTGCTTTCTTAAAATCATCACTATTAGCCTTGTCTGCTCCCCTTTGACGAGCATACATATCAACTAATGAAACATACATATTTTGATATTGCTGATTATAAGAATCTTCCCTTCCAGCTACATATCTTGCGTCATCATTCTTAGTTTTAGAAAGATCACTTGCCGTAAATACTGCTGTCTGTTTGCCATATGTAGTCATGGCATTTCTTAACTCTTCAAAAGACTGTGAGTTTCCATCTATTCTCATTTCCATGAGTATAGGTATAGATTCTATTAAGTTCTTGGTTCTACCTTCTGGCGGGTTCTTTATATAATGCTGCGCTAAGTTTACATTAGCTTTTAACTCTTTTCCTTCATAGACATATCTAAACTCATTTATAGCATTATCTATCTCATTAATATCAGGAGATAGTATAGCATCCTCTAATTTTCCTACCCTAAATTCCGTTACCATAGACTTGTCACCATAGTAGCCTCGCCTATCGTTCATTCTAATAGCCATTCTCTCTTGGTTTAAGTCACCCCTTGTTATTGCATCAATATATTCATTCGCATATTCGCTTCTATAATTAACATAAGATGCAGGATCTTCTAGGTATTCTTTTTTCTCCTCATCTAGTGCCTCTTGGTAGGATTCTCTATCCTCTACTGGCAAGTCATTTAACGTTCCCTGAATCCAAGCTGAAGGGTCTTTGCCGGGATTGTTAATAATAAAGCTACCTAAATTAGACTTAGTTTCAGCAATGTGCCTTTTCTTTAGTAGGGACTTCTGACCTTCAAATCCTTTTTCTACGGCAGTATATACTCTCTTTAAATCCTCTGATGTTCCAGCATATAGCCCCGGAGTGTTTTTATATATATTATAAATCTCTTCTCTCTCTTCCGGTGTCTTTGCCTTTTGTATATCCTTCTCAAATAAGCCCTTATAATAAGCTGACTCCAAGACCTGCAATGCTTTGTTTTTAGAGTTTTTATCAAAATTATCTACGCTCTTTTTAGCAGATTCATATTTTTCTTCTGTTGGATTATTTATCAATTCATTCAAATCTTGAGATAATTTTAACTCTTTCTCTTTGCTTATTTCTAATCCCAACTGCCTAGCTTCTGTTGTAATCTCATTAGCAATCTGTTTTAACTTCTCTTTGATTTTAGGAAGTTTAGTAGGGTCATCCTGCCACTTCTTTAATACCCTATCTCTGCCCTCTGCTGTAGTAGCTGCTAATAGCTCTTGCTTAAATTCCTCTGAATCCTCAATGAACTCTATATTAACCATAGCATTATCTACGTGTGCATCAGGGAACATTTTAGCCATTTCCTCCAATGCCTGTCTTGCTTCCGGGGTAGGATTTAATTTATATGCAGATAATCCTCTTTGAAAGTCTATAATATTCTCATTATAGTAATCCAATTTGGCTTGTTTTAGATTTGTCTTTCCCCTACCTATAATTGCCTGAGCTTCAAGAACACCAATACTAGCAGAATAGTTCTTAGACTGCTCCCTCAAAATACTTAACTTATCATTAGTGTCAACATTGTCAGCAAGGTGTATAAGCTCTGATTTATCAAATTCCTTAATGGAATTTTTCATAGACTCTTGATAGACTGCCTCTGTTGCAAACTTATTTCTTGCTCCTTCTGCTAGTCTTTCTGACATAAACAATTGTGCCTCTTCAGAACTTTTCTTACCCTGAGCAACATCAGCAGATAATTTCTTTTGATATGTATCTGCTTCTGAAAAGAACTCTGCATTCATGGCTTTTGTAGCCTTTTGTGCAGTTTGCAATTCGCCCTTGTGTATTAGATTTTCGTAATCTGCCTCTAATTTCTTCCTTATTTTTTTATTTCCAGATTCCGTAAAAACACCTCTACTGTCTTGACTAAACTTCCTGTAGTTATTTAGAGCATCTCTATCATTAAAGCTTTCTGCCGCCTTTTCATGCTCTCTGATCATCAAGTCACGCTTTTCCCTGTACTCTTGGTCTAATCTTTGCACTACTGCTTTATTTACTACAGTAGCCACATTACCCAAAGCATTAGCCATAGCCTGATCTCCTGCTGCTTGATAGAAGTCGGATGCCTTAATATTACTAGACTTCTTAAAAGCCTGAGTCATGGCACGTTTCATTGCTGGCATTTGCGTTACACCGCTTACACCGCTTAATTGCTTAGATTCGTATGTTGGTATCTTTGCCATGATTTATTAACCTGAATATTCCATTCCCATTTGAGCAACGCTAGATGCTGTATTAAGTAGAGTTGCATATCCTTGAGTCTTAGCTGCGGATGCCCCTGCTTGACCTCCCATTTCAGCGACTTTTGCTCTCCACCTTAAATCTTCTGATTCTAGCTTAGATTGTCTCTTAGCTTCTTTTCTTTGGAAGGCTAAATTCCATGCTTCATTCTCACCTTGGAATTTTGTAATATCTGCTTGCGCTCTTAACTTATCTGCTTGACGTAGAGAGTTATAAGCATTGGCTTGTATCTCAGCTTCCATCTCCCTCTCAGTATCTATCATCACATCTCTAGTGCTACCGGATATTGCTACCCCGGATGCCCCTGCTGCTACTACCTGAGAACCATAAAATCTACGTTTGGCTTTACGTGATGCAGATTCATTTGCTGCACCTAGCCATTCTGTATAAGCTGCTTCTTTTCTGAGTTGTTGCTCATTGTAATTTGCTGCTAACTTACTTGCATCAATATTATATGCAAATGCTAGGTCATTAATGCGACCAGCCCTTAGTGCTTCGGCAGCATTCCATCTTAACCTTTTAGACTCCTCGTAGGCTGCTTGCTTTTGCGCTTTAGCTTGTTTCTTGGAAGAACTTGCTCCCATTGCTCCTGCGCCAACTGTTGCTGCTATTTGTGCTACTGCTAATTGCCAAGCCATTATAAATTACTCCTTATTTCATATGTTACATACAAAAGGTTAAGAGGGAAAGGTTTATCTTGCTGAATATACATTCCACCTTCTGTATTGTAGTCCATATTGGTTAGAACTGTCTTATCGCCTGTAAATAATGGAGGTGATAAGTCCATCCTATCATCCGACTCTCTAAATACAATATCATCTAAATTTGTAGTCTTTTCTCCAACCTGACATCCTAATGAGTTCCATACTCTTACAATTACCTTTGATACACGCTTTAAAGACCCTTGAGAACTGCCAATATCTCCCTGTAAATCCAAAGGTAATGTTTTACATGAAGCTGTATAACTATAACCTACAGATGCTTTTTCTACTGACTCATCTACAGTAATTTGACCACCTGATACTGTTTCATCTGGCAACTTTGCTCCATCACCAACAATAGATACTGTTTCACCTTCTAAGTGCCATAGACCAGAAATTGTAGTAGTAGCAGTTCCATCATACGACCTTCCGCTATCTAGGAAAAAGAAATCATCTTTATCTTGGTCATGGTCAGCCCACTCATCATCTGTAAAATATTCTATATACTGCTTAGTGCTACTGTTAATTGTCCTTCTGACTGCTATATATGTAATATCAGTTTGCTCTAAGGCACTTGGGACTGTTGTGATTGCATTGGCTTCAGCATTTGTAATTCTTGCCAAAGATCCAGTTCCCCAAGTAGGAGTGATATTAGTAGCAGTAAATTCAACACCAATAGTATTAGAACTAGCACCAACAGTAGTGAAGTCAGCCCCTCCGCTTGCAGACTTAATGATGTATGTTTCTCCCTCAATGAGTAGTCCACTGGACACCGTTTCGCTTTCGTATCTTCCACCAACATCATGATTATGAAATGCTATAAGTTTTTGTTCCTTGAGATATGTCATACCTACAAGTCTCCCCGACTCTAGCACATACCATATTACATTATCAGGTGATTGCCTATAAGATGTATATATTGCTCTAACACCTTGCCTTAATATGTGATTAGCAATTACACTAATCTCATGCGATTCATAGTTATCGGTGTCATAATTATACACCATTTCCATTATTTTACGTGTAGTTCTATCTACATATATTAAACTATTGGAAATTAAATATGGTTCTATGATTGAAGCACCGTAACCATTTTGACGAGAAACGTTCACATCAGAAGGGATAATAGCTGCACCTGATGATCTTACTGCATACTGACCTCCTTTAGTTCCTATGAATAAAATAGGACCTGATCTCATCCATTGGATAGAATTACTTTGTTCGGATGCTATTTGAAACCTAAGTCCGTTATTATCCAATACAGTAAGGTCAGTCCCAGTAGGCTCAAAATTGTTATAGTCATCGGTTTTGGATGCCCAAAATGTCGAAGGCTCAACAGAAGTTCCACCAAAAAATAAACGATTTTCATGGAATGTTACTGTGCCTGAGTAACCTGTAGTTTCTGACCATGCTCCTAATCTCCATACATTAGTTGCAGATGTGCTACCAAAGTCAGATTCTATATCTATAGTTACCTCTGTTGCGCTCACGTAACTAGCGACTTTAGCCCAACCTACAATTGGACTTGCAGCAGTGTGGTGTAATCTTACGTGTCTACCTACATCTGTAGAAACAAATGTATCGGCAGAAGCGGTTAAAGTTATTCCTGTTCCAGTAGTGGCAGCAGGTGTAAGTGTGGTATCTCCTGTATTCTCTGCACCGTATGGACCATCTTTATAATCCATTGTTGCGATACTCCATGCGGTATCGCTAGTCCTAGTAATCTTTCTTGGTGCGTAGCTCTCAGAGGCTACATAAAGGACATCATTAGTTTGTGCGAAAGTAAGACCCTCAATATCAGTTGTAGAATAAGGTGTTGTAAAAACAATATGCTTATTGCTAACACCACCTGTCGTGTAAGTGCTATATCCTGTTCCATCAAGAGCATTACCTGCTATATCGTATAATTCAAAATCATTAGGATTTGAGTTTGTTACTATAAACTCCCTATTGTTAATTTCAGTCATTCCACCGACACTAGAGATTGTAACTATATCGCCATCTGTATATCCATGAGATGTTGCAGTAACCACAACTGGATTTGCTTGAGTAGCACCAGTGATTGTAACATCACCCTCTTTTACAAAATCTTCGTTTTTTAGAATGCGTATTTTAGTATTAGTTAATTCTAATACATATGCTGTCTCATTATTAAATACAAATCTATGCAATCGGCATCCGTTAGTTTGATCTAAGACCTCGCCTATATATCTAGTTCCCGGTCTTTTAGAAATGCCACCTTGTTGACGAATCAAGAAATTACTTAATTCTTCCACCCCTTCTGCATATTGTTGTATATCAGTCCTACCTCTAAGAAGTGGGCTAATTTCACCAGAAGAGAAAGAGTTCTTGATTGTCTTGTTTCTCATTAGTTGACTTTTGGATATGTTGAAGGATAGCCACCTACTAATCTAGCATCTAGCCAATCTGTCCCTTCAAAAGTTAATCTTTTGAGTTGCTTATTGTTTCTTGAAATAGCTTTACGGAGAGTTCTTTCGTATATCTCTTCCATTCTATTAGCTGTCTGATTATCGTTAGTGATAATATATGCAATGTCTTTTGCTAAATATGCGCTAATAGCTTCTTGCACTAATGGATCAACTTTATTGTAATCATTAACAATATCGGCAACATATATGATATTAAGCTCTGTTCCTGAGTATAATATCTTATCACCTTCTAGTGCGTAGTCTGTGTCCTTGTATTGTGGCTCAACTGTAATAAGAGTTAAGCAATCTGAAGGTAATTGAAATTCATTTGTGTAAAAGAACTCAGGAGTATTAACTGTAGAGGCTAACGTTACCCGTTTTACGCTACCATTAAAAGGTGCTGAGTTTAATACTACTTGTCTAGCATTAGGCAATCGCTCATTACAAATACGGGCTGCCTTGCTATTTGTGTCTGTAATAGCATTGATTAAGTCTTGTCCTAACTTAATTAACGCTCCATTCGCTATACTTGTTGCACTTGCCATAATCTATAATGTAAGAAAAAGGGGCATAAAATACAAGTCTTATGCCCCTTTAACACCAGTTTAGTTAGAATCCTCTGTTAAAGGAAAATTATTCTTCAACATATTCAACAACTGCGGTAATATCTCCTAATTGCGCACCTGCAACTGTAGCAGTTTGTGTAAGTGCAATTCGTAGATTTACTCCGGGATCTTCTGGTAATCCAGCATCTTCCCATACGTAATTGTCGATAGCGTTGATATTTCTTGCTTCAAATGCAACCTCTACACCAGTAGTGTTAGCTGCTTGAAGAGTTGTAATCGCAGAAGCATAAGCATCTTCGTCAATCAACCCATCTGCTGCATAAGATGTAGCATTTGAATCAGTAAACTTAGTAGCTCCGTTGTAGATACCTACGTTTGGTGCTGTGTCTGTTCCTGAGTCAAGATCATCATTAAACAACTTAATGGATATGATTTTAGCATTTGATGGAACTTCAGCGACATAAACAATGTCACCATCTGCATCAAAGTCTGCTGCTGCAACTGATACGGTGTCAGCAAAGACACGTGATTTTGCATTGATAATACTTCTCTCTAAGCGTAAGCGTGGAGTTGCATCCATCAATGTAAGAGTAGCTGATTTTGTAGTAGCCATATTATTTTACCTCCTAATTATTATGATGGATCACATTTAATCTCAACGATCTTTTCTTCCCACATACGGACTGCACCAGCAGACATTTCGGCAAGAACTTGATAGTTGTAGAATTTGTGAGGAATTTGCTCAACCTTGGCTGAAATGTCAGAGGCTACAGCCATCTTAATTGCAGACTTAGGCATAACAATAACACGATCATAGCTAGAACCATCTTGACGAACTAGCTCTGTGCGACAGAACTCCATGCCAAGGAAAGTGTTTAGCTGACCACCAACTAGAGCTTTAACAGTGTTATAGTCACTAGAAGTCATCTCAGTAGTTTGCAATAAGCTATTTTTAGCTTTAGCATTTAAGATACATACTAGTGGCTCACCTTCCATGATAGCTTCATTAGATTCAAGAATCCGTAGAGCTTCACGAAGTTTAGCAATAGTTAAGTGAGAATTAGCAGCAGTTCCAGACTCAACATAGTTAACAGCAATAGTTTGATTTGTTCCGGCAGTAGCCCAAGTAATTGCTGATGAACCAGTTTTTCCGCTATAAGCAGTTCCTAAAGCAGCATCAAGGATGATCTCATCCATTTTGCGACCTAAAGCATATACTGCTGTGCGAACATATTCACTAGTTGGGTCAATTAACATACGAAGTTTATCTTCCTTGTCGATCATATCGGCATGGTAGAAATCTTCAAATGTTACACGTCTACGAGAATGTGGTGTATCGCTATATGATACATCGCCATGACGTGCGCCTTTTAATTTAGCTGCAACAGTTCCAATGCGGTCAAAGTATTTATATTCAGCACCCATTGGATCTTCGGTTACGTATTTACGTAAACGTGATCCCATTTGCTGGAATTGTAACTCGACATTCGCAGAATACTGTTGAGCGAACGAAGTTGTAACTTGATTACTCATTTTTATATATCCTGATTAAATTATATTTACTGGTTTGTAGCTTGCTATCCTCCGTTTGCCGAAGAATGCTACCCCAATGACAGGACAATCTTGAGTTGGCTCACATATATAGTGAGGACAAGTCTAATTGAGAATAAAATGAGATTGAGAATGAATGTCAAATAAAAAAGGGGCATTTAGCCCCTCTCTATTAATATGCTGCTTGATGCAATTTACTCCATCTCTCTAATGCTGCCTTATGTCCGGGATGTCCAGCATCCAATAAAGCACCTTGGAAATTTCCATCTAATTTCAACTGGTCAATCTCTGATCTAGCTACAATATCGCTAGTCATTGTATTAGATTGCAGATTAGATTTAAATTCTGTATCATCCATCATCTTATTACCCATCTTGCTCATAATGTCTAAGAAATCTGGATCATTTCCGAATTTTTCATTGAGTCTATCAAATGCATCTGCATCTGCTGTTTCTCTTAATGCTGTGGCAGCTAGGCGTTGATTCATCTCAAAGTTATCACCCCACCGCTTTGCAAGTTCTTCTTTAGCAGCAGCTTCATTGGTTTCAAATTTCTGATTAATTTGATCTGCCATATTTAGCTCTCTTTGAGCCAAGGTCTGCATAATATCTGATGCCTGTTTCTGAGAAATCCCTGATTTATGGAATGATTCAAATAGCGTCTTTTGGTCATTTTCTGAAAACTGGAATCCATCAACTGATGGTGCTTGGTATCCTTCAATTGTTTCTGGTCTGCCTGTTTTATTATAGAACTCATTCCAATTCTGCTCATTCCAATTCTCTTGTGGTAATTCAACCTTTGGTTTACCCATAACCTTTTCAAGATTAACAACTTGCTTTGCTAAGTCATTAACTGACTGTGCATTAGCAACGGTTTGGGATGACATATATTCTTGTTGAATTTCACTTCTGAAGTCTGTTATTGGTGGTGCAGATTCTAAGATAGTCTTAGATGGCTCTGCTGCCACTGGTGCTTCAGGTGTTGATTCCGATACTGGTGTTGGTGCTTCTTCCATTTTCCTTACCTATTCTGGTTTTTAGATTATTTCTTTTGTTCTCATAGAAACGCTCAATCTCCATCTCGGACATTTTAGCAATCTCTTTGATCTTCAAAACTATTTGTCTATTTCCTTCGTTTATAGATGTCCCATGTGGATCACCATGAACGTAGGTTGATTTATTCCAGAAGCCAATCCTCTCCAAGAAACGCATAGCAGCTTTACTGTTACGTCCCTTGAAGAGTGATCTAATTGCTTTGGATTCTTCTTCTAACTGGTTATATTCTTCTAGCTTTTCTTCTAACGTCATACTGGTGTGTTGGCTGAAATCTGTCTAGCCTGAGCCATATCCTTTACGGCTCTGGCTTCTAGTGGAGCATTATCTACTCCCTGTTGTCTAGCCTCCATCTCTGCTTTGTCTTGTCGGATCTTATTAATTTCATCAGGTGTTCTAGTAACATCCACTGGAACATCCATCCATACCGCTTGAGATTGGGCTATAACATCTACATCAATTGCATCTAAGACTTCTGGACTCATTTGAGCTAATAGTCCTAGTGATTCAATGTATCTTTGGGTAGTTAGAGCTTTTGCCCCTTGTTGAGCTTTAGCTGCTGGTGACGTATATTTAACTTCAAGGTCTAAGCCCTGTAACTCTTCAGGAGGTTCTGGAATACGACCATTTCTCGCCATTAACTCGAAAGTTCTATCTAGGATAGGACCATATAACTCGACTTGTAAACGAGCCAACATTGGACTCATCATAGCCAGCATTTCATTTCGATCATCGCTAATCTCATATGCTGTTTGTCTTTCATTCTTTCGTTGACGCATAAGCTTATCAACATGGAATGCTTTCATTATTTGATCTCTATATCGGTCTAGTATATCAATACCAATATCTAACCTAGCTCCACTATTGACCGGAGTAATAGGTGCTGACCCCGGTTCTTTCCAAATGATCGACCCTGCACCAGTAGCTACGTCACCGATAACAGAGTCGTCCTCAATCTCAACTGAGGGATTGACTACTTGTTCTGCCTTTTGAATCATGGTCATAGCCATTTTATTGACCATACGGACATCATGAAGGGCTGTGCGTCCGGGTGAACGACCATATACTTCACCTGCTAGTTTTGTCCAACGTGGCACATGATATGGAAAATCATCAAATCCACCTTGATCTAATAGACCTCCATTAGAAGTGACTCCATCATCTAGCTCGGTGCAAAACCAGTAGCTTACAAAATTCTTATTTGTCTTATGCTTTTTTCCAAATTTGTCCTTAGATGGGAATACCGCATGAACAATTTTTAATTTATCATGTGGTCTGCGGAGTTTCATTTTCTCCATCTTCTGCGCTTCTGGAAACTGTTGAATAACCTGCCTAGCAGTCATTTCAAATTTACGATAAATCGTATCTACGTGACCCAAATAATTCTCTCTAATATAACATTGAGCTAACGGTAAAGCTCTAAAGATTATATTATTCTGTTTTTGGTCATACTCACTGTAAACAATAGCAGTTCCTAGCGCACCCAAGTCAAGATACGCTTCATGCATTGCTTGATTGAATCCAACAGTAGGTTTCGCAAACTCACGATATACAATATCACTAACACCTTCAAGCCATCCACGAATTGATTCTTCTTTTAAAAGTTCTTCATCATCAATAGATAATGTAAACCATCTATCTGTTGGTGATGTATTATATGTGTGCAATCCAGCAGCGAATTGCTCTAATGCCCATAATGCTGTTCCATCATAGATTTCATAATGACGACTTTCGCCACGAACCAACTCTCTAAGAAAGTCACTAGTCCCCGGTCTAATAAAACGGACTACATCTTGAAGGTCTTGATCCCATAAACCACGATCACCCTCAAGAGTGCCAAGGTCAGTCTTTAAAAATTCTATGATTCTATCCATCTTAGTAACCTGATCCTAATTTACTTTTTTTAGGTTTCGTATCTTCATCCTTTTTGGTGAGCATCGTTCTTTCTGTAGAAGCCTTTCTAGCTCTAGTAGGTGCTGATCTTTTCTTACCTGTTGATAGTAAAGTAGATGCGTAACCTTGATTTTGCGCTGCTGCTCTTACATTACTTGGACCTTCAGTTACAGCAGATGGTTGCTCTGCTTTCATTGGAGTCTGTTTAAATGTAGGCTTTGGTTGCTCCGGTTTTTTGTATCCGGCAGAAAATGCCTGTAGTGCTTTGGCTATCTTGAAATCATCTTGAACAACATCAGCACCACCACCAGAACCTTCTTGCAATCTTTTCTCTAAATCTCCATATGGATCTTGGGCTTTACTTAAATAGCTTTGAAAATCAGAAAACGATTTCGCACCAACTTTAGACATCGCATAATCTGCTTCCGCCCATAAATCGACTCTAGCTCTATCCGGTGCAGATAGGTCTGCATATTTTATTTTCCTATCTCCCCCGAAAGTTTCTTGACCAGTTCTTATTCTAGTCCCGTATCCTGAATGGTATATCTCTGGCATAATATTCTCAATCTAGTCTCAATA
>Ga0075478_10000743_pt1 | contig 11806 bp, 14 predicted proteins | sample DEB08_DNA_15_FD_71483 | JGI IMG/M metagenome (GOLD analysis project Ga0075478, IMG submission 71483) | Aqueous microbial communities from the Delaware River and Bay under freshwater to marine salinity gradient to study organic matter... | ecosystem: Environmental > Aquatic > Marine > Coastal ...
CTAAAGCCAAAGCCGTTATGGCTGGTTTAGAAGATCGAGAAGATGGTGTCACCGATGAATCTATAGAAGAAGTTTCTTTAGAAGAAATGACAGATGCTTCAGCATTAGACTCTGAACCGGCAGGGGAAAGTATTAACTTTGAATCTACTCCCACACCACAACCCGAAGTTCCCAAATTTGAAGCCGAGGAAATTATGGCGGCTCAGGAAGCCTATGGCTTATCCTCTAAAGTAGCCCAAATGTTGCCTGCTGAATATGAAGCATGGTTATTCCCTGCCCTCGGACACCCCGGATATCATCAAGGCCAACTATGTTTAGCCCGAGTTATCGCTAATTTGGCTTCGGCAGGATATAACACCGTTTCCTTAGATGAAGATGCCGTTGTTTTTCCTCGAAAAATTCAAATTGCGGCGGCTACTTGGTCACAAACCCATTATCGAGGATTAGATTTAGAAGCCACTCGTCAAGATTTAACCATGGCTCCGGCTGCCGAAATTGTTAATTTGATTCCTGCTACTGACATGATTACTACCGATTTAGTTTCTTCACCATATCCTCCTATGGTTCCTGATTCTCCAGAAGTTATCACCGTTTCTAAAGGTAATTCTTGGGCCACTCCTGTTGTAGTAGGTATTTCGGGAATTTCCTCAGTTGTGATTCCTATTCTTCTTATGCGTAGATGGACAAAAGTATAAATAGTAGAGACACGGAGATAATATTATGAATTTGGACCTTGCCATTCAAAACACCCTGAAGCGTAGTCCTATGGACTCGGCTATGCACGGCGTTGCCTCCACATTTGGTGCTCAATACGAACTCAAGAGTTATACTGAAAACGGATCTCTTCAAGAACGACTTTTCGGAGATTCCGTCGGAGTTACAGCCCCTATTTCTGATATGACTTTGGCAAAACCAGTTCATCAAGAAGTTATGGTTCCTGATTTGGGACCTCTTTCTGAATCTATTACGGCTGATGGTCGTGCTTTCGAAGTTACCTATGAACCCGGACCTCAACGATGGACTTTAATCGAATTTATTCCCGAAGAAGGTCTTTCAGGTTTCTTTAACAAACTTTTGGGTCGTCCTAACGGGGGTCGAAAATCTGTGGTAGTTACTAAAATTGGAACTTCTGCTACTCACCGATTCCTTACCGAAGTTGAAACTTCTCCTGTTCCTGAAGCCGTTAAGCGAATGGTCGCTTCTTTAGGAGTTGCCGCTTTGGCCCCTATTGATGCCCGAGCACACCAAAAAACTTTAGAAACCAATCGATTCGACGATGCTCCTGACCTTGCGGGCACAACCCCGGTTTCTGCTCAAACTTTTAATCAAAGCAATGTTATGGAAATGGATTTAGCCGCCGAATATTCCGGAGTTAAGAAACTTCGTTCCGATCACTTTATGGGCGATACTGTTATTCCTACTCCTCTCTCTCACATTCATGGCGGTGCTTTCCGAAACGCAGAAGGTTTTAATCAAAACCCTGTCGGACAACACATTGCCCCACCTACCAAGATGGCAGGCGAAACACAGCGAAAAAATAGTCGCTCACTATGATAAACTATAAATAGTCGAAAGGAAAAGGTGATAATATGGATTACAACATGGCTCCATCAACATTGGACGAATCTTTTGATGTCCTTACTGAAGAATCAACTTACGCAGGTGCATTTGGATTAGTCGCAGGTGCTTTTATCGGCGGTCTTCTTACTATGCTTCCTTTTTACCGCTTAGGTCGTGGGGCTGAAGTAGGTCGAACTGCTCTTACTGCTCTCACAGGCGGTTACCTTATTGTTACTTCTCGTGCTCGACCCACAGGCTATGGAAAAGCCCTCAACTTTGCAGGAACGGCTCTTATCCTTTCCTCAGTAGTTCAAGTAGCCGGTATGGTATCTCCACGAATCGGTGGATTTTTGGGACAATACTCTGCTGAAGAACTACCTCAATCCGGTAGTGGATCTGTTATTGGTCAAGAAACTGCTACTCACTCTTATTCTGATATCAAAAATGCTGAAGATTGGGATACTGAAGCCTCCACAGAACGCCTCAAGCAACGAGGTATGGATAACCTTCCTATGTCTTCTGTTATGGAAGATGCCCCACTTGGTCACGGAGTCTTTCAAGACTTTGGTGCTCAAGATGTAGTTACTCCTACTGGTGGAGTAGACCAAAACTTTGGTGGTAGCATGATTGAATCTACCACAGTTATGAATCCTGTCGAAATGGAAATGGCTGATTATGTTTCTGCTGCCGACACTATGGGACTCAACGCTCAAAACCTTGGTCGTAGCAACCCCCTAACTATGTCTACTTACACCCCTAATCAACCTCCTGTAAATTATAATGCCGAAGAACCTACCATGGGAATGGGAACTCCAAACCCAATGGTTCAGGAAGTTTCTCCCCATATGAAACCTCCAACTACGGCAGATTCAGGTGAATCCTACATTCTCGGATCTCACCGTGTCGTCAATCCCGGTCAGCCCATTCAATACTATGGTGCTGAAGGCTTATTCTCCACTACTATTGGAAACCATGTTCGTGGTGCCGAAGGAAATGGCTCCGTGTTCGGAATGTAAAAATATATATAGTGGAAAAGCAAAATAAAAAATAACCCCCAAAAGGAGAGATAAAAAATGTTAAACACAATTATGAATACCCTTGTAAACCCAACGACTGTCGGAGCCTCACTCTTCGTAGTCGGTGCAGCCGGACTTGTTGGCGGAATGTTCACGGATGTTATGTCCTACACCGTTCCCGTCATCAATGTAAACCTTGGAACTCTTATGTATGTAGTTCCTCTTGCCGTTGGTGCTGTAACCCTAAGCCGCCGATACCTTGGAATGGACATTCCTTTCCTTGGTGACATCGCTGAAGAAGCAGCCGCAGAAACCGGCTACAACTGGGGCGAAGACTCAGCAGGTGGCAGCGGAAACGGTGTCCCAACCTACTACGGTAGTTGAGTTTACTAACCACTACAAAATTTGGTGATACTATGAATTTGCGAAGCACTATTGTTAATGAATATACAGTCGGAGGATCTCTCCTCCTCGTCGGATTTGGATTTTTTAGCACTCGTTTTGCTGATATTCTTTCATACCGTGTCGCCACAGTTCCCTCTATGATTCCTTATCTTGGTGGAAAAGCCGTTACTGTTGGACGCATTTTAGGTGTTGTCCCCGCAACTCTTGGATTGGCAGTTCTACTCCGAAAAGCCCAAGAAGTTCCTGTTGTTAGAGAAGTTATTGAAGTTCCCGTAGTAAAAACCGTCGTTCAATATGTAGACGATCTTAACGAAGATATTACTTCACAAATCGAAATCGTTCCTGGAGACTCTGGAATGTTTCCCATTCCCGGTATGAATGCTGAGGAAATGGCTGCTGAAGAAGCACTTTTCTGTGCCGAACATGATGATTATTACGCTGCCTGTGGCTGTGGAAGCAAGGCTGCCGATTTTGAATACAATGTTTATTCCCAAGGCAAAAAAATTGATAGTGGAAAAATGACGGCCAAAGACCGTAATGCTGCTATGCAATCCCTTGAAGAAGGCGGGCAAAGCGACGAAGAATTTGAAGTAACTGAAGTAAAAGCAAAGACTTCGGGATCTCCTAAGCAACAAGCATGGCGATCCTGTGTCCGAGATGCTAAGGGCGACATGGCTAAAGCCAAGCAAATGTATAAAGCCATGGGTTACTAAGGGTGATACCTTTGATTAACAACCCCGTGGCCTATTATCAAGAAATGGGCTTTACTTCTCTTGATTCTATTGTTTACTCTACGGCTCTTGTCGGATCTTTAGGTGGACTTCTTGGAATTGCTCAAGGAATTCGCTTTGGTAAACTTAATCAAATTGTTGCCTTTAGTATTATGACTGTTGGTTCTCTTTATGGAGCCAAGAAAGGTCTTGATATCGCTAATAAAAACTATTGACCCTTACCTTCAAGGCAAAAGTTTATATAGTCAAAAATATAACTCTACCTTAGCCATTAAGGCAGGATAGATAAATATGTCAATGAGAAGCCAAGTATATGAATGGAGTAACCTACAAGCAAGTAGTAATCAACTACGACGCACATCAACCGACCAACCTGTCGCACTCACGGCAAACCGTGAATACGACTTGTTTACTGGTGGTGTAGGTAACAACATTACCAAGCCCGCAGAAACGACCGCCACCCAATTCATCGTAATTGAAGATATTGCTGCATCACCCGTAATCGGTAGTGCTGTGCAAATCCGAATCAACACGACGGATTACTTCCAAAACCCTGATGTTACCGATATGGTCGGTATCCCAGGATTGGCAAGCCCATACCCTCGTGGTGCTCCTTCAACCATCGATACTACTGTTGTCGATTCCACCTCCGCAGGTTCAGAAAACATCCTAAAGTCTTTCGATCTTTACCCTGATGTTTATGTCCTTCCAGGTCAAACTTTCCAAATTCTCTACACTTCCCGAGATGGAACAACTGCCACCACCACTCAAGTAGTATCTTGCTTCCTCAAGTATACGCTTTACGATGGTCCAGATGCTCTTATCGCTAACAAGTTGCTCGAACTTGGTGTCACCATCAACCCCAACAATGTTGATTGGTATAAGCGAAGCCTTATCGAACAACAACAACGCTCCCGTGTCGCTGGAGGTCAAGCCTGATTCCGACACGGAATTAATAATTTAGGAGATGAAAAATATGTCAATGAGAAGCCAAGTATATGAATGGGACGCAAGCCGTGGAACCGCACTTACTGTTGCTACTAACTTAGGTAAGAGAACCTCTATCTTTGTTGGTGGTTTCGGTAACAACATTACCAAGCCTGCTGAAACAACTGCAACCGAATTCGTCGTTATTGAAGACATCGCTGTAACACCTTCCCTCGGTGTTCACTCCGCTGTCGCTGCAGGAACTGAGATCCGTGGTCTAACTACCTTTACGGGTAGCACGGGTGTTGCTGGTGTCGCTGGACCTCGTGCCTATGTGCAAGTCCGAATTAACACCACCGACTACTTCCTCGACCCTGATAACATTCCTAACGATGGTATCCCAGGTTCAGGTTCACCTTACCCACGAAGCATCAACTTCCAACCTTCCTTCAACCTATACCCTGATGTATATGTTCTTCCAGGTCAAGTTTGGGACGCTCTCGTAACCTACTACAACCAAGGTGCTTTCACCAACACCACGGGTAACGCTGTTGCTGACGAACTACAATGTTTCGTCAAGTATACGCTTTACGATGGTCCTGATGCCCTCATCGCCAACAAACTGTTGGAAATGGGTATCTCCATCAACCCAGGAAATGTAGACTGGTATAAGCGAAGCCTACTTCAAGCCCAAGCCTGAAGATAACTGACGCTATCCAACCTGCTTGAAGCCCTCTGATGAGGCGTTGAGTGGTCTACAGCCGTAAGGCTCGACTACACAGAACGCTGAAGATGGCTTTAAAGTGGAGATGATATCATGAAGTTAGCCTTAATCGGTGTCGGATTTGTTGTTCTCGGTGGTCTTGCCACAGTTTACCACACTAATAAGTTGTGGAACATTACTCAAGATCGACGAAAATGGCACTTGATTTACGCCTTGTGTGGTTTAATCTGTTTCAACATCGGCAACAATTTGCTTGCTGACGAGTTACACGATAGGTATAAATAGGATTGAATCTTAGGATTCAATATGTTTTCTATCATTATGCCACTTTATCAGGTTCATCCTGATTTAGTAAACGAGGCTATTAGTTCGGTTTTTAACCAAACTTACACCGATTGGGAACTAATTGTGGTTGATGCTACTCCTGTAGATTGGGAACATTATCAACGCTTAACGGCAGTTTACGATTCTTTTGGAATTACACCTCTTCGTCAAACAGGCCGAGGCGTTAGCCAAGCCCGTAATCAAGGCGTAAGTGCTTCACAAGGCGATTATTTAGCCTTTCTTGATGGCGATGATTGGTGGTATCCCACTTATCTTGAAGAAGTAGATTTGGCTTATCCTGAAGCCGATGTTACGGTTACTAAAGGTGATTGTCATCGAGTCTTAAAATCAGTTCAAACCGGAAAACATGACAAATGGCCGGTATGGGTAAATCACCACGAATTAATTACCGATTATGCCGATCTAAATCATATGTTGTGGTTTATGTATCGTCGCCCCTTATGGTTATCAGGAATTACGCTTAAAAAGACGCTTTTTAGTCCTTTTATGGAATCTTTAAGTTTATGGGAAGATACGGAGTTTTTATTGCATTTATTTAGTAAACGCCCACGAACTGAAATTATTTCTGATTCGTTATGGTATTATCGCATTCATGATAATTCTTCTACCGGGTTTATTAGTTCCCAAACCCCCGGCGATCTTGATGAAATAGTTGATTTAGAAGGTCGGAAAGTAGTAGTGGAAAAATATTTTTCCGAAGAGTGTCCCGAAGATTTACCTGCCGAGTTATACGAATGGTCTATGTTTAGAATCAATGGCGGTGAATGGAATGTTTGATGTGGTAATCCCGATTTATAAAATTACTCCCGAATTACTTAATCGATGTTTAGAATCAGTTAGTAACCAAGATTTTTTTGATTATGAAGTTTATGTAGTTGATGGAACTCCATTAGATTGGACACATACTGCCGAATGTCAAAATTTAGTTGCTCATTATAATTTTAATTATTGTCGTCAAATTGGAACTGGAGTATCTCAAGCCCGTAATCAAGGTGTATCTGAAGGAAATAATCCTTATATTGCTTTTCTCGATGGCGATGATTGGTGGTATCCCGAACATCTTCACGAACTATCTCTTTTAATCGATCGTTATCCGATTGCTAACAATTATGTTATGTGGTGGAATCCTATGGATACTATTATTGTTATGGAAACCACAAAAAATAAATTTGAATCTCACAAATATTGTAATTATTTTGCTGACCATGCCGAGTGGCCTGCTTCCGCCCACGGAGTTTGGATTATGCGTAATGCAGTTTTCCCTTCTTCCGTAGCCGTAGCCCGTTCTCGATTTTTAGAAGTCGGTGGATTTCCAGAAGACCTTTATGCCGGAGAAGATACAACTTGTTGGGTTTTAATGTTGGGAGATAATCGTCAAACTAATCAGGTTTTTCTAACTGCTCAATCTGACTTTGTAGGTGCTTTTCATGATTTACAAGGCGATGTCCATGGTGGAGTCAAAGGTTTTTTTAACAAAGGACAAAACCCTTGTCAAGATCTTTGGGGTTCTGAAGCCGAAGAAAAATTTCAACAAAATTTAATGGCTCGTGAAAAATATATTAGTTTAAATCCCGAAGTTAAACCCGAAGGAGTTACCGAACAACAATGGACACAACTTTGTGGTTCTACCAACATATTTGGTTATAGTGGTATTGTTTATGATAACTGATAAGTATTTATTAGTCATCGCCATATCATAACTTATGCCTGAAATTGCTCCACCACCACTAACCATTACTTCACCCATGGGTCCCTTAGAATTAGACGCCGATAATCTTAGAAATGTTTATGGTTATGTCGCTAAAGCCACCAGCATGGATATCCAAGATGAACATATTAAGGAATGGTTAGGACCATCCGTAGAAACTAAGCGTGATTATTACCACAACAAAGCCTATGTTGGTTGGGGCAACGCTATGATGGAAATTATTAATCGAGATTATAGAATTGAAAAGATTACTAATTATAATAATCGTATGTCTGCTGAAGCCTCACCTATTTGGTTAGATGAACGCATTAAATGTCCTGAAGGAGAAACTCGTATTAAAGTGCCTCATCGCATGACTATGTATTTAGAACACAAGTCTGGAGATCATAAATTGGTAATTACATTTTATCCTTATGACACTTATGAAATTGATATTATGTATCATTTTTGTTCTGACAGCAATTTTGATTATACGCATTGGAAAAACGAATTAAAAGATTATTTTTCACAACATGGAATTTATAAAAATCGAGCCATTACTGCTGATTTTGAATTTTTAGATTATCAAGATGTTTCTTGGGATGATATTATTATTGATTCCGAACCTTTACAACACCTCAATCGCAATGTCCTTAATTTTATTGACAATATGGAAACTTATAAAAACTACAACATGAGATTAAGTCGTGGAGTTTTGCTTACCGGACCCCCGGGCACAGGCAAGACTCTGTGTTGTAGTATTCTGATTAATCAAACTAATGTCACCGTAATTTATGTCACTCGTAATGCGGTCACCGAAAGAAGTCAAATTGATGAGTTGTATAAATTGGCTCGTTTCTTATCACCTTCTTTAGTAGTCTTTGAAGATATCGATACTCTTGGCGGTATCGATCGAGAAGAATCTGACCATCCCTTATTAGGAGAGTTTTTAAATTGTTTGGCTGGTGTTGAAGAAAATGACGGTGTTATTACTTTGGCTACTACCAATTATCCTCAAAATCTTGATTGGGCGTTAGCAGACCGTCCCGGTCGTTTTGATGTGCGAATTAACTTTGGTTATCCTGATAAAGATTCTCGTCAAAAAATCTTTTCCAAGTATTTAGAATCGGTGGCTCAAGAAACCATAGATTATTCTAAGTGGGCTAAAAAGACTGATGGTTATTCCGGAGCCTATCTTAGAGAATTAGCCAATCTTTCTATTATGATTGCTTCTGAAAAGCAAGCCAAATTATCCAATAAAATTATTGAAACGGCTTTTAACGAGTTGGAAAATCAACGCCAAATTGTTGCTAAAGAAAAGCGTTTGATTCGTCATGATGATGATTCTCCAGATTATTTGTAATCAAAAACTATAAATAGTCGTAAGGGCGATATTACAGTATGGCTAAGACTCGACCAGAAGTATCAGAATTGGGTGGACAAAACATTGGCTTCCTTTTTGGAACCATGATGGATCTACGAATGCTACCTACCGAACTAAAGCATACTGGCAAAGTAGAAGTCGGAGAATTCGCTATGGTAGCACACTTCCCTTCTTCCCACGCTCAAAACAATACCGAACAACAATATCTTGCTCGTCACAAAACTTTCCGTGGTGGTCTTTATGCTACCTATCAAGATGGGCCTTACAAGATTGATGAAATTAAGTGGGATGCTACCAACCGTGCTGGAGTTCACATGGTTACCAAAACCAAATATGGTGCTATTGTAGAATTCCCTACCCAACCTTCTAAGAGTATGCCCGGAAGCATGAAACTTATGGTTCAAGAGTATGTAGAATCACTTAAAACTCCCAGTTTAGTTATTCGTTGTAGTGGTCTCGGTGGTGCTTTAGAACCTATCAAGGGTAAACCTGATGAATATGAAGTTGTTCTTCTTAATGGAGATATTAAGTGTCCTAAGAAACTTCATAGCCATGTTCCTGCTAAATATCATGCTGAAGATGATGGTCGATTTAACGCTCAAGTCGGACCTTGGAGTTTTAACGCCGAAGAAATTATAGATGGCGATAATAGACATTACCGTGAAACCACGGGAAGGCGACAAGTTACTCAAGTTCAAAAATTTGATATTGTAGTTGATGTTGATTGGGAAACTTATCAAAAAGTAGATACTAAATATCGTCAAGAGATTCAACAATGGGCTGAAAAAGAAATTGAGGAATGGATGGATTATAACATCGATGAAGCCCTTGAAAATGAAGATGAAGATGGAGGTTGGGAAGAAGATTTTTATCCTTCTGATGGTTCTGATGAAATTATAGTCGTCTTTAATTGGCAACTCGATGATAAATCTGAAGTCGGTGATGTTGATTACGAAGATAAAGAGTATTGGGAATTCGGTGCCGAGTTTAATGCTTACTCCGATCCTATTACCCAACGACAAAAGTGGAAAATCAATGATTTGGGTGGCACCGTCAAAAATAATATGAATCGTTCTCAAGCCTCTGATTATATTAAAGACCTTATGGGCGTTCCCAGCGGAACTTGGAAAGCCGAAGAATTTGCTGCCCGTAGCACCGCCCCTGCCAACCTAAGTCGAGAAAAAACCAATGTAAAAAACGCTGTTTCTGCTAACTATGGTAGTTTTAAATGGGGTGATTGCACATGGGGCCCACATTTCCTTCGACTAACTGATGAAAGTTCCAATAAATTTTATTCCGTTTGGGTATGGGAACGAAGCCCCGGAGTTTACACCGCTATGGGTGCTTATGGAGGCTTAGGCCAAAGCCCACGCTTGTTTAACATCACGCAAACTGCCGATCTTCAACGAGCCATCAACGAGGCTCAAAAGAAAATGAACCAAAAGCAAAACAAAGGTTATCAAACTTATTGAGGAATTAATATGTATCATAAATTTGGCGGTGAATGGCACCATTCTAACATACCTTGTAACCAATGTGGTTCTGACGATGTAGATTATACTAAAGTTTATTATTGTTCCCAATGTGGCGAAGATGATTTAATTCCCGGCGAACAATGCTCTTGTGATAATATTGTCAGCAGTAAAGATTATTTTGAGCAAATGATTTGTGGCGATTGTGATAACGCATGGATTGAAGATGATTATTCCGCAGAAGTTATGTGGGATGATGATAGTTGGACGCAAGTAAAAGATAATACCATTACCGATATTATTGCTGACGAATATCTTGATATGGGTGAAGATTATGACGATGCCGATGAATACGCTCGTCGGGCTGCTAAAAAGATGGCTGCTGAAACCCCCGGTGCAACTTCTTATTATATCGAAGAAATGGTTTCTATTGATGATGAAGAAGATTTCCAAACTCTTTTTAATCTTTATTTAGATCTTAGTGATGAAATTAAAGACATGGAATCTCAAGGAATGCAAAAAACCATGCGATATCTTACTGCTAAAAGACAACAATCTGACTTGTCAAACCGTCTTGACGAATTACAAACCGAAGTTAAAATTATGCCCGAATTTGAATTCGATTCAGAGTATTTATCTCGATTGAGTTTCCGACAGTCTTATACAAAGCCAATTGCAATTTTATCTGCTCTCGGTTTGGCTTACTTTTTGGGTAAGAAACTATAAATAGTAAAACGGAGTAATGATTAGTATGGACCTTAAATTAATCGGTATTTTAGCGGCTGTGGTTGTGGGCAGTAAATTAATTTTAAATCGCTATACTCCTGATGAAGAAATTAAAGAAGCCCATGTTGAACCGGCTCGTCAAGCCGCCCTTGCTCGAAATTGGGGAAGCATTGAGCGTGTTTCTACCGAAAGAAATATCATGGCTGGCCGTGCTTTAGGTCAAACTATTGACTACAATACACCTGTCGGACAATCTAATGCCGATGCTGTAAACGAAAATTGGACAGCATACAGTTATACTCTTATGACTACTGAGCCTACTTTTGCCCAAAACTATTTTGGTCGTGCCGTTGGATCTCAATGATACGATAAATATATATAGTGGGAGAGTTAATCTATTCTTATGGTAGATTTTGTTGCTCTTCGTAATCAAATCCTTCATGGCGAAGGAGAAGAAGTTTCAGAGCGTCAGCCCACATCCGTAGAAACCGAATCCTTTAAATTGGCGACAGGAATTCCTTTGTTTGTTGGCCTTAGCACTTTGGCTTTTATTGGTTTAGATAAATTCAAATTAAAAATGTTGGGCAAGGCTCAAATTCCCCTAATGATGTTAATGGGTATTGCTCCACTTTCCTATGGTGTCGGACGACTTACTCGTGGATTATCCAGTCATGAAGAAATGAAACGCTATGAACGCTTGTTAGAGGCTACTCAATCTGCTTATGCAGATCTTGATGAACAAGCGGCTGAATTTGAAGGAGACACAGAATCTCAACCCGAACAATTAGGATATTTAGATCCTGATGCTCAATATTTCTTTGAACCTGCT